>JGI24159J19872_10000303_pt1 | contig 40284 bp, 27 predicted proteins | sample Ectturendosymbi4_FD_19872 | JGI IMG/M metagenome (IMG submission 19872) | reverse complement strand
CATATGATAAATGGTAGCTTTTTGTCACTGAGATTGTGAAGAATTTCACATATATTTTTAGTAAATGCACTAATGTCATATCCTGGGTGTCGATATATTACCCCAATTATGCAAGTTTCTTGTGAAGATTAATTTCAATCCAGAGACTTTCAGAATCATTAAGCGCCTTAGGTATATCAGTTTGAATTTGATATGATATACTGCTATCTATGTAAATTCCTACTCCACATGATTTTTTTTCAGAATCTGAATGTAAAAAGTTATAGCCACTCCAATGCAGGCGCGTAGCCAGAAATTTTGATAGGGGGGGGGGCAAACAGCATTCAAGCCTATATTGAAATATTACCCCGTATTTTTACAAGCATCATCCACAAATTGTGCATTTTTTCTCAATAACTATGTTCAGATTCAAGCCGGCAAACACAATGTCTATATTCATTTAGACCTAATTGACAAGTTTTAAAATTTTTTTAGTAAAGTTCCAAGTTTCTACTTTGGATGAAAGCCATAATTTGCTCGTAATACTTTTTTGCAAACGCTTGTGAAAATCTCGATGCTACAAATTTGAGATTAGCAGTTGCTTTTAGCAGCCAATATTGCAGTTGAGCAAGAAGTCACCGTGAATGCCATCAAGATTGCGCTTCTTCTATATTTACACGCTTCTGACATACACCAACACACGTTCAATCGAAGCCGAGCAGCAAGCTTGCACAAATAAACCAGGGATGGGCAAACGTGTTCATTGGAAGAGTCATTTGCAGAAAACCTAAAACACAGTGAGCCGCAAAACCAATTTGTAGTGTCAATAAAAATACCGTAAAGAATACAAGTTTCACCTTAAATTATGTAGAGAAATTGTCAGTATTAAGTTTTTGTTTGATTTTCTGGTCCCCGAAAATCTGGACAGTACGTTGTTAAAACTGCGAATTAATTCTCCCAAGTGTTTTTTTATTCAGGGTTGCACGATGATTTGATTTTGCGAACTTCATTACAGAGAACAAAAAATTCACAGCAATATGTGGTCCTATACACAGAAATGAGTTATACACTGGCATTTTAGTGCAGAGTGGCATTGACTAAATAGAGTAATGTTTTTTTAGCCAGATTTTATTGCGTTTCGGTCAGTTTTATTTCTACAGCAGACAAGTTTGTAACAAACGGTTAACTAACTGGACAGTCATCACCGATACATTAACATTGAATAGATTTACAAGGAATGAAAAGCATGGTTTTAACTCCTGGAAAAGGTCAAATCTGGCTTGGAACTCCTCCAGTAGTCTTACAATTTTTTTTAGTATTATTTCATTTGTGGTCTGCAATTGCGTCTTCGCGAAAAATATTCGTTCGCAATCTGACATTGAGAAAATGGCAGAATGCTTTTGACAATATCTGTCTTTGAAAACTTTAATTTTCCTGTGGGAACTTAAGTAGCCTAACTTACGATTTAGGTTCACTGTCATTGATATCAAATCGGGCAGACTCCCTGGTGATCGTTGCTCCCTCTTACGGTGTGCAACTGCGCAGAACCACCAGAGCATTTGCGCAGTAAAATCTCACTCTTGCGCACTTGCAACATTCTAAATTTGATATCGTATATACATCGCAGAGCCCTGTCGAAACGTTTCACCGGTTGTGTGTCCATATTGTTTGTGAAATTGCATGCGCACTAAAACAAACATTTGCTCAAGGCAAAACTTTTTTACANGGAACACTGTCGGTGACTAGCTTCACGAACTTGTGCAAACACATTGATAAATGAAACAAACGTTAAATATGAGGTAACAACTCTATCAATTTGATATATTGCCATTCATCTAGAAGAGCCACGCAAAATATGTCGGCGACCCGCAATTCTCCCGCCATTGGTATAAACCTACGTGCCTTACCGCTATCAGCAGTCACTGCCTCGCTGCATTACCTGCCACGACGTCTGTGTTCAATAGTTACAGTACATGCGGCAAAACGCCTACCATCGTGGCTTGAACTGCATCTTCGAAGATTTGTTGCCATGTTATTGTTACGCAACAAAGGCCATTAGTAGAACAAATTCGCTCCCGAGTTTTGCAACTTGCCTCTGCAGGCACAGAAGCGGATTTAATGAACTGCAAGCTCATAATTCCATGTTATCAAAACAACGGTGAACCCGACTCTTGTGCATTGTGAGTGTCATGTCGGCAAACAAACTGTCATTGCAAGATTAACCTAACTAATCAGATTTAAACTGCTGATTTAACGTTATCTAGAAATTTTTGCTTCTTGTACGCTCATGCGCAGCAGCACTATAAAAGTGTAAAAAAGTGGTGTGATTTTATTGTTACTATTGCACTACATCTACAATCCATTTAACAACCTATTTTACATAGATTACGCGCACTGTATCCGGCCCTCCAGTGGCCAGGTAGTCGCGAATTCGGCCCTCGGGTCACAAAGTTTGGCCATCCCTAGATGAAGCTATTCACACAGGCACATTGGCCACACTCACAGCAATGGATACTTCAAACTTGTGGATACATTGCTACAGATTCACTCGGGCTTCTTTCCACACAGTATAAAACTACGTGCCTTTCCGCCATCAGCAGTCACTGTGTCGCTGCATTACCTGCCATGATTTCTTCGTTCAACAGCTACATGCGGCATAACGCCTACTATCGTAATCGCAACTTGAAGTAAACCTTTCAAGATGTGCTGCCACGCTATTGTTGCGCAATAAAGACCAATAGCAGAAGAATCGGCTCCCACGTTCGGCAACGCAAGGGAGCGGATACGAGTGAACTGTAAGCTCACTACTGCATTACGCCAGAACCACTTCTTGTGTTGTGTGGGTGAGTGTCATACATGCAAATAAACTGTCAGTGCAAGAACAAAAGCAATTAATCAGAATTGAGCTGTTTAGTTCATGTTTTTTAGAAAATTTTGGTTCTTAGTCTCAATTTCCAGGGGGGGGGCAAATGCCCGTTTTTCCCCCTGCGGACGCCCATGTTCACACCATTTGTTAATCAGTCATTGGTTCTTCCTTAATATGAAAGGACCATTTTGTTGCAAATGATAACAGCTTTGGCAAATGCACTTCTATAAAAGTTGCACGAACTTCACGAAACATATCTCCCGTTTGTTTAACGAATGAAACGCAAGGTGAAAACTTCGCATATCTTGGGGTTTGGCATGATGCCGCCGATAAAGGTAACTGATTGCTCTGTGGCGGCAATATAATTTGTGCCGTCCAACAGTTGGAGCAGCAAACAAAATCTCTTGGCACATTATGAAGCTGGTCGCGGAGATTATGAGACGTGCACTCAAATTGTCAACTTAGTGTGTCATTCATGCACTGCGAAAAAGTTGGAATTCAATCTCTAAAACTCAAACAGCTCTTCAGCTTTTGCCAATGATGATGCAAACAGTTTTCTCAAAACATCTGAACTGCCCCCTCAAACGCCAAGTCAGGACCTGCATCCACACTGAATCCATATGCGTACAAGACGGGGTCCCGGTGGATGTCCCCACATCTGCACAAAAAGGTAATCAAGCCAGTTTGAGATTTTCACGACAAGGAAATGAATTTTTCAGGGAAAACACAAAATCAAGGTAGACAGCACAGTGACATTGGACGTGGAATCTTCGATGGCATGACGGTGGATCCTTGAAAAATGTGCGGGGATGACATTTTTGAGTAGCGTTGTGTTTTGGAAGTGGATGACGTTTTCACTCTTTGTACGAAAATTTCTTGGTAAATCTGTTAAACAACCGAATATTTTCATCCAATTCGTACGAATCGGTCAAAAATTTGTTTCATGAGACAATGTCGTGGCAGGTTTATTACTTGAGTTGAGATTAAAGACAAAAAGGCTCGCAGACAGTAGATCAGCATCTAATCACGAATGTTCATCAGAAATAGCTGAGTCCGATACACAAGAAAAAAGCGAACTTCATAGGAAGGTCAATTACAAAATGACCTGCAATACTCTGCCACTCTGTGCAACGATAAGCGAGCGAGATGCCGTTATGTCAAAAGGGGTGTGCCGCACTGAAAGCGCATACCATAGTTTTATCGGTAAAAAATAACACGGGTTTGAAGCATTACTCACATCACCCATACAAGCCAGGCGATCCAGGCAGTTCAATTCTTATTTGTTTAACCCAACAAACACAATTATTGGCATTTTTACAGAGTAACTCGTTGCAAAGCTTCAAAACTGCTGTACGAGACCTGTCAAATGTAAAACTGAATGCACGGAACTTGCTTTGCCAAGACTTTCAAGAGGTTGTACACAGTTCACGGGCAGCATATCCAAATAACAAATAAAAAAGTTTATGAAACCAAGTTTGGCTTTCTGAAGTTGTGAAAACCGCTTCTATCACAATGTAAACCAAAAACGACAGGAATAATGTCGAAGAATCAAGTCTCAAACTACAGATATCTAACGTGCACAACTGAGTGCTATCTGAAACGATACGGCAACCCATATCAAACAAATCGCGTAAAAATAGTCTGAAAAACAGACTGCAGCAAATAATAGTCGGCATTCACGCAATTTTCACACAAATTTTGGTGATACAAAACGGCCCGATGGCTGAAGCAGTAGCTCGCTCAAAGAGAACAGCATGCACAGAGTGCTCAGCAGTTACTTTTCCGCAGCGCAGTCTTATGTCTTCCGTATACGAATTGGGAAAACACAAATATCGAACAGCGGCACAGTAGGTATTGCAATAAGACTGAGCGGAGAACAGCAAAAGAAAAGCTAAAACTCTGCATCGACATTTAAAAGGCGTGCTCCGGGTATACTGAAGAATCATGCGAGAAAAGAGAAAGCATTGCAGCAGAACACTACTAAATCGAAGGAACGACCAGGCAGTAGCTATTTGCTACCACATACAAAAGTGGCGAGGTGTGGACAGTGTAGCATCAGCAAGAACTGGCCACTGATTAGATAGCAATTAATGGCGACTGGAAATAATACTCGATACTACAACGTACAAAAACATAAGAGATAAAACCAATGCCCACAACGGAACGCGTGTATGTCTTGCTGTGGCTGGAGCTTAGGTGCACGAATCAGCGTGTAAACACTGCGTTTTCCATGGCAGCAAACTTCGTTGTATTCCCGGAAGCAAATAGAATCGAACAATTCGAACGTGCCAAAAATATATGCTGCAGACTGTTCAAAAGAGGCGGATACCGCTTCCCTGGATTTTGGCTCAAAGCGCTCATGTACCACAAAAAACAGTTGCTCTTTTATAGCAGAAGCTCTAAAAACACCTCGCGCTAACGAAGTTGCAATCTGAGATAAGCTCCAACCAAGAAGCAAAGAGCGAAGTGTCACTCGAATTGGGGTCACGTCACAGACGTTTCCGTTTCCACCTGAGTCCGGAATAATCTGAAACAAGAACGGCAGTGGAAAACTAATTTAGCGAAACAACCTTTTTACAAAAACAGAGAAATGCACGGCATGTATTCCTACAATTAGTATCAGCTTGTACTTGTAACTAGACATGTATTTCTACATCTACAGTTGAACACTATGTGTATTTTCACATTGGTATGAGCATACAGTCGACCAACCCAATCAATATTCCACGAGAGGAATAATACTGTGGAAACTTGCGTCTAAATTTTCTGCTTGACAGAAGCATGAAGGTGACTGAATGATACTGCTGCTCGTAGAAAAAGTAGAGCAAGTATTCTCAAAAATTCCTAGAATGAGTAACTTAACAAATACAACCAACGTCCCTTTACGAAAAAATTATAAACGCTATTGTGTAACCGATCCTCTCAGAATCATTTGTGCATACAATCGTTTACTACATTTGTACGATATCATTGTCAATGCCATTCACGTGCAGTTCACAAAACAGGCATTAATGCTGATAGTGACAACATGACACGCATTATACTGCCATCTTCAACGTACACATTCCAGTCAACACCTGCCTACCACGAGAGTGATGTTATGAACTCAAAACTTATCTGGCGTATTCATCGATCCCTGCACCTTACAGTCGTCGTTTGGGGTCGATGTAGACCCCCACGCCGAACGATGCTTTGAAAGAACCAGCGAAATGCCAAAAATTGAAGACATTCTTGTTGAGATTTTAAAATTTGAATCTCACAACCATTGCTGTATCAAAAATCTAGTATACTTAGCAAAATTTCGGTAAAGTTTAGTATCAAAATATCAACCTTGGAAAGTGGGTTTGGAAACACTTATTGCAATAATAAATCGGGCTTTTTTATTGGCTTCTGCGTCGGTAAATAATAATTTTAGTATCAGAATTCCACACCCAAAACATATATATGTTACATATAAATTGAACTGAAACTGCTATAATGAAACTAGAATGCTGACATGTGTATATGACGTTTTTCTGTCCTGTCCTCTCTTTTCATTACAAAAATAAAATCTTTGATCACCAAAACGCAAACGTCACAGTTCATAGCCCTTGAGTTGAAGAACAGGCTGCGTTTAAAGGAGTGAAACAACAAGGGAAAGATTCCAGCAACCAGTTAGTCAGACGTTTATGTAAGCAGTCTAACCACAGTGCTGTGGATTGGTTCCGTTCACAGATCTACGACACCACCAACTTCAACGTAAGACTAATTGCCCTTCCAAGTGCTGCCTTCACATCACCATGACAAGACGATTAGCGCGGAGAACCGGACTGAACGATTGAGGGCAGANAGGTTGCCCGGGACAAATGCTTTCTAACAGATAACGATGCGTTTTTAAATCGGTGACGTTGAACTAGTCCAGCTGTTTTCAACCTTTTTAGGCTGCTGAGTAAGTTCCCTACTAGGACAGGTCTGCACGGACTGAAGTTATAAAATTANCGAGAAGTGGAAATTATATGACTGACGTCACTCACAAACCCTGTTCTGTACATGTTGATTGTTGATTTATGACCAATATCTTGCGTAAGTTAATGGTCAGACGTCCGTTGACAATTTTCACTGATTCAACTGTATCGAAGGTTACGAAAGGCTGGCATAGACAACAATTAGTCACCTGGGAGCAGTTTTTATCGTTCGATCCTTTGCTTCCCGATTCTTTTCTTCGCAGTATGTGCGCGATCCCAAGCGTGCAGTTTGAAGCGATGAGGCGAGTAAAAACTTGGGGGGGAGTCCATGTGATCTCGCAAGTATCAGGGATTGTTCCAAACAGCAAGCAAGGGTGGTCCTTCGAAAATAGCTTTGCGACATGTTATTGCAAGTCCTATCGCGCTTACGCTTTTCATGCAAATTAAGTGCACCAACTGATTGAAGACACAGAAAGGATGCTATACATCCAGAGAAACATTTCCGTTCCTTTGGATAGTCCAGATTAATTAAATCAGTGTCGATAGTGAGTGTTGGTAGGCTCACACAAAGCCAACGGATCCCAGTAAACTTTGCGTAAGATATCGAAGAACAATAAAATCACAGAGGAAAGCCAACAACAATTTCTAGAGCAGCTAAAATAGTAAGAATCTCGATGGTCTAAGGTCGTTTGGATTAGCATGGCAATCTTTGATACTTCAATTAGTTTAGTGAATTTCACGATTGTTGCCGATCTTATTCATTCACGTCAAGTTACGGACCTGAGGTGTTTATGTGAATTTTGTTGCCTAGCAATACTTCCAACAGTCGCTGCCAACTGCTGTTCTCCACCATAACTTTGTCATATGCTGTTTTCCAATTCAGACCATACAATTGCGAAATTAACACATCTTTCATCATTAAATAAATTTTCCAAGAGCTTTACCGCTGCGATGTAAAAAGCAAATACTATTATATGAAAATTTTATCATGTAATTTGATGTTTCTAAAACATATCGTTGCTTTCATTGATAGCCGCAAATACCTGTGTACGCCATTGTTACATGCAACAACCAGGCATCCTCCCAGTCTGCCGCAAAACTCGGCACTCAAAGGCAGCACAGAACACCCGCTAGCAGCCAAGCTTGGTTTGCCATGTCGTGGCTTCACGTTGGACTCCAGCGATGTCATAACTTCGTCCAGTGCGTTTAATGGCCTTGAAAGCTGTAAAGACAGCAGGGATGTTCGATAAAGATGGAATAGTATCTCTTGCTTGAAAAGTGTAGTGAAAACAGAAGTTCCAATCTGAATTCCATCTGCGATTTGCCAACTTCTTGTCACTCTAGGTAATGATGCACAATATGCTGTACAAACCCTCTAGAGGCTTTTAAACCTTTCCATTTACAAGCATTGCCAAAAACGAAACCCAAAGGTTTATTTTTTACCTAAAGATTACCAATCCTTACTTTATCATGAATTTGATAAATACATAGTTGAAATGCATAGGCATCTCAAACGCGCGTCTGCAGTCAAAAAGGGTTGGGCAGAAGCTACAGCACAAAATTTGCTCAATGTATTCGTTTATAAAACACATTTTCTCGTGTTTATAGCGAAGTTAAGCTAAGGTAATATGACAGTTTTATGCTGTCGTTTCCAATTATTATCAGTAACAGGAGCGGGTAATATCATATCTCAGGATTTTTTTCTGAGAACTGTATACTGATTCATTTTAACAGTCGATGTTTGTTTCACTTAAACACTTATTCGCATGTGCATACTACACAATGCAGTACTACAACAATGCTAGTTTTCCATTCAATCTTCATAGCAACTTTTCTAAACGACCATACGCTTGTTGAAGCTCAGAATGTTTAGCAACTTACATGCTTGAAAACAACGCAGACCTTGTTTTCTACCTCAATATTCATGACAGTGTGTAGTGTTTTACAAAAAATTAGCAAAACGCCTTTCAGAAATTTCATTCATTCCTTTACATTCAGTGATGTAGTGCTCGTAGAAGACGATATTTATTTAGGCAAATCCAAACAGTTCAGGTATTAACCCGGGAACGTCGTTGAGATTTTGGATATTTTGTAAAAGAACCGCCGCTTTTTTTTAAAAAAAACATTGCCTCGGTAAAGATCTTATTTGACTTTGGTGCTTGTTTCACGCAAACTAAGTGCACACCTTTTAACTTTGCACAGAATACAGCAAATGGGCCCAGAGATGTGTTTCTTTTCAACAGCGATAAGTCATGATTAATGCACGTTCTTACCCGGTCCACCAGGACAGCTCTTGCTTCGGTGTCTCTCGGTAGCTTCGAGCGATCAAGGTGAAACGCTCTAAACTTTTTGTAGAAATCGTACATCCTTTGCAGCGCTTTTTCATTGATCAAATTGTTAAACTCTTGCAATGTGACGCCTTGTTCGTAAAACAAGCTGCCCAGATCTTCGAGGCCTGTTGCAAAAGCGACGTATTCAAAAATACACGTACTCCTCACAAGCGTATACTAATTCAAAAACAAAAGTATTCAACAGCATCTTTAGCATTACTTGCCGAATTCAAATATTTAAGTGACTTTTTATCACTAATGGCGAGCTCAAGGCGAGTCATTCAATCAAATGGCGAGTCATTCAGTCAAAAGAGGCGTGCACGGAATCGTGTATGTTTTAAATGGAAACATAATTCCGATGAATCGTGACCAGAGAACATTGTTCGATAAGAAGTTGATTTGATCAATATTGGAGAAGTAGCTGTTTTGCAGAAGTGACTCAGCGTGCTAATGCTGCGTGAATGTGTATAATTCCAGTTTTCGCCATTAAATGCGAATTTGTAACAAATGCAACGTGCAACGTTTCAACATTCGTTAGTATTGCAGTCTCTTTCCAGGCTATTATCCCACTTGCATAGCAGCTTAGCAGAAAGGGACACAAGATCGCAACAAAAAAGTACCCAGCGAGGTAGCAGCTGCCTGCTTGTCCTCCATGCAATTTTTTTATTCACGATACCACCTGAATCTATGGGAAAAGCATTGGATTTTTTAATCTCGTGACAAACAAATGAAGCAGTGGGATGTTTACATATGATGTTAGTAAATCTAAAAACACAAAAGATGTGACTTTAATTGTCATGCTCGTTTGCTTCATCGTGGACTATCTGACGAAACAGATCACCGTTCTATGGTGTGACTTTCTACAGACGCATAAAAATGTTTGTTGGTGAAGTACATCAAAGGGGAAACTTTTTGTTTGTTTTTTAGAGCAAACACAGGCTTTTCTTTGCCGACGTAAATTGAATCCTAACCCTCGCCAATTTTTTCGGTTTACGACAAACGCAGATAACTTTTTAATCACAAGCACGTGAATCACAAGCAGAGTCACTGATGTTTTCGCAAGATTGGCATATTTATTTATTCCAAATGTAAACAAACATCCATGTTTTAGTTTGTGTTCAGTTGCATCCCACATAAACCACAAAAAGTCAACGGAAAACAGGAATTTTTTTCTTTTTTAATTCATCTGAAATATTGGCAAATTGCAGTAAAGCACAGCTGCAAGAAAATGATTATAAAACTCATACGGCAAAATGCCAGTGACAGAAATAAAAAAGTGCGAAGCATTGCTCAAATCACGCGATTGGAAAAAAACATGTGTACATGGATTGAAACCTAAAAAACACTACGACTCACCATGGTTGAACAGCACCGGGACGAGTTTCACTCCTCCTCCAGCTTGCAGCCGCGGAGGAAGTTTAATGAAAATGTGTTTGTCCAGGTGAAAGTAAACTTTCAGAGAACACCTGTTGCCCTCCATCGAATAACCGATTCCATTAACTATAAAATAAAAAATAGTAACTTTTTATTTTAATAAAATATAAGATCAATTAAAGTTTCAAGCTTTTCAATGGACACAGGTCTAACAAAAATCAGTAACACCCGTATTTCCATTTGATAAGCGCATGAAAACTTAGCAGCGTTCGTAACGGCTTTTATGGATTCTGACGATGTTCTGTGGGCGAATAAAGCGCATCAGATTTTATATTGAATATTTTGTAAGTGCATAGCAGGTTTAAACACCAATTTAAACAGCATGAGTTATCGGAATGAATTCCAGCACATGCTCTTTGTCATAACCAAAAATATTTATTTTCTTTCCTTCAAACGGGTATCGTGCTTTGCTTAAAACAAACCCGAACTTTTTCAAACATTGCAGCCCAGGTAAAGAGAATATTTCAGGTGGCACGTGTCTGGTATAACCTGCAGTATGTTGAACTGGATCCATACCATGACAAAACGCTCAATCAATTGTTTACTAGTCTGAGAATATAGTTTCGGTAACAATTTATTTAAAAGTTTCATAAGACCTTCGAATCGGGCGTTTTAACCAAAGATCCGTCTTTTTCTTGAAACGCTATCTTACTGAAACTAAGAAAATTATTCTGGTTGTTTCGATGGAGCGTTACAAGTTGAGCTCAATATCTAGTTCTAGAAATATGGTCAAATATCCGGTTTACATTCTAAATACTCTTCCTCACAAAGACGGGGGCGCATTGCGCACCCACTACCGCGATAATGGAAAAATATGCTTTGCCGTCGTTCACAAGCTTCAGCAAAATGCAATGCACTTTTCAGTTCGTCATTGTTAAGCAAATATTCATGCAAAACGTTCGCAATGCATGCCAATCTGTTACGCTGTGGATTCTAGACTAACGTCAACACTCTTGTGAACTGCTTGCTATCGTCTTTGCAAATAACTTTTACGACGAGTAAAATGCATTTGCATATAGCAAATGGTCAAGGCCTATAAAAAATCACTCCCACTTTTTTCTTAACAAATGTGGCCGTTTTATCAACTTCAGGATAAACTATTTACAGGTTATGCCCTCTGTACAAGAACTTTCTAATGGTAGTAGCATTAATATTTTTCAACTAATTTTACCTCTGAATAAACACTACTCTTAGCACTATATTTCTCGTTTTATTTTTTACAACGCATCTGAGGTTGTCACCCATTGAGGATCCTGTCGTAGGCCTGTGTACGACAGATCAGGTCTGCCTCAACCTATTATCAGATGATATGTAATAGGAACAAATCCGCGGATGCACCAGTGACTCGACCCGTTACGACAAGAACCTTAATTTTGAGTCCACTGGGTCAAACGATCATGACATCTTGTTGGGATATATTTTCCGCAAAAAGCAGGTGGAAAAAAGCGTTGACCAAGAATGGCAACAATTACGAGGACAGAAATTGAAAAAAGTCAAAATTTCCGCCAAATTAAAGAATTAGTAACTTAGCACTTGCCATTCGGGCATAATATCAAAGTTGAAACTTACCACGAGCTACAAAAAAATTGTGATCAGTATGAAAAAAGTGGCAAGTTTCGAGGTGGCACAATTTTATGCGAAAGCCAAAAATCAAAATCTTAAGAGGNAAATGAAGNCATTTTTTATTATCACTTTTTACCNTGCAACCAAAAAAAGCTTTAAAGGTTTNCCAAATTAGTATAACAACCAACAACGTTGAAACAGCATTATTGCAAGATGTTACCTNAACGTTGTTTGCAAACAGTTCACTCAGTTTTCCTTATCCTTTTTTTGGAAACGACAGCACCATAGGTCTTGCTGAGAAACACTCATTAAACGACATTAAAAGCAAATATAGATGTACCGGTAAGCGAATTAGCACAGTCTTGCTTTTATCGCATTGCAGAAAACTCAAACAGACGCAGGCGAGTGCTCGACAAACGAAACATCATCATCAACCAACTCACCGTCGACATGCACCGGGCTGCTGCCGTTAAAGGGATTGTTAACATTGCATGGACATTCTTCGAAGAACAAAAGGAAGAAACAAAGTAAAATTGGCGAAATCAAAAGAAATGCAAAGCAAAATTAACACGATTGTTATGATTAGTGACAAGCCAACTCAACGAAAATCTTTATTCCGCTGTACGTTCGTCAGAAATACACGATTGCTTTGAAGTGTATTGACCAGACACACGACTCGAATTGTCGTTTCTTCACTTCAATGAGGCTTATATTATATGGCGTGTGAAGTTCTTCAGCATTTTGTCTGCCGCCCTCGCAAAAGTTGTGACTTAGCCTACTACCTATGTTAGGCCACACGTGCTGACAGCAGTATAGGTCAGCAATGTTTTAAGCCAGTCTGGCAGTGTTTAGTCAAAAGTTGCTTTTTAAACCCGTTTGCCACAGCGCAGTGACTCGTTTCCCCAAAATGTTTTGTTATTGCCTATTCTACTGCATTTACTTTAATGCTGAAAGCTTCTCCCAACTTCAACAAGAAATTTATGGTTTCTGATTTAAGATCCAGCCTAAACGCCTAGATATCGATCGAAAATCTGATAACGGTGCTAGAAACGTACAAACTCAGCTTTAAATATATTCACGTCAGATGGCCGTAAATGAGTTTGCAAAAGAGACTGGCCAACTTCGAAACGAAATGTTCTGCTCCCAACGTGCTGATCATACTTTCGCGTTTGTACAAAGCCTGTCCGGGTAGAATGCATTATGTTTTTAATTTTCATCTATCTATCACACGCAAGATTCGCCAGACCATAACAGACAATTCAATTGAGCAAAGCGTGAACTTACTGGTTCACCAGGTAAATTGGGTAAAAACTTTGATCAGAATTATTGAACCACCTCCATTTGATGAAAAATTGATTGTTTATATCTTTAAAATCAATTTGACGATGTTCAGCGACAGATCCCTGATCGACCTGTACCCAGAGCATGCTTCACTCTGGCTGCTTGATGAAGTAGTCAGATTGATGCAAATTTGTCGTATCTCAAAAGCCCTGATATTCTTGGTGAAAGGCAATGACCCTCCTTGAAAAGATAACCATTGCAGTATATTTCCACAACCCCACCTGCGCAATTCCCACCACACACTCAAAAGCCAGGAGGGCGGCAGAAGCAACACTGAACAACAATATTCGGCGCACATGTCGAATATTTTAATGACGTAAAATGCAAGCGCTCTTGCGTTCAAGAGTTGTAATGGATTGAGTCATGCATCGTCATGGTCACTCATGCACGAATGGTAGCTTTTTGTCAAAAACGAGAAGCGCTTCGATTATTTCTTTAAGTCATTGCTGTAAAATATTTTCCAATTTGTTCAAACAAGTGTCACCTTTATCAAAATTGCCACACGTTAGCACTACGTCCAACTTGGCGCAATCATCGACGTTATTTCAAAGTCAGACTTTAAAACAGAAGCATGCGCAACTTAAACGATAAGGCGGTCGTCAAAGCAATTACCGTTGGCTTCCACTTCGTCAGTTATAGCGCGGAAGTGGAAGGAAACGCGCTCCAAGTCGTAAATACCGACGTAACTGTCTTCCAACATCGCACATTCGTCCGGCTAAAAGAATAAACAACAAAGACGGGATAGTGAACCGTGCGATATTTTGCAACAAACAAATCCTCAATCGTTACATCACCATGGGTGACACAAAAGTTTCAGCGACGAGAAGACATACAACCAAACGTGACAAGCGTCGTCTCAATCGCACTCCAGTCGGAAAATCTCACTCGCTGTCCAGTCACTACACTTTTAATCGCAAAATGAAATAAATTGCTGGGTATACAAGTGAAAATCGTATCTGCTAATTTGGACGTGAAAGGCTTAATTATAGTAGAAAAACAATCTCGGCAGACTGCTGTATCTTGGACAATACCAAATACTTAAGCACTAGCCTTACGCACATGCATTGGAACAAAACAAATGATTGCGTACCATGTTGGGATTCAGCATAGTTTGGAAAACAATGGCAACACCGATCGACAAGCACTGTTCCAGCCACTTTTTGCTCGCTTCTTCAGAACGCACTCCGTAAGCCTATGTACGGAAGGTTTCGTAAAAAATGAAAAATAAACGATACCAACGCTACACGGCTACGATCAGCCATTAAGCACAGTCGAAACAAACATCAGAAAGATATTTGCAGCAAGTTTCTGTTGTTTTTTCTCAAAAATTGACATAGCTCTATTGAGCTTTTGACAGAAACAGGTCTGTGCTTAGTAATGCATGCATTAAATGAATACTTTCTCATAAATTATGAAATTTTTCTATGTATGGGATGCGGCCTAATAAATAGCACAAGGAATTACTTAAATTAGTTATCAAAATCCAAGAATTTAAAATTCGAAGCGCATCCTGCATGGTGTTTACCGCTGAAGGTCAACACCTTGCTTCGAACGGTCGTGAATATGTCGATCTCTTTTGACTATTTTTGGCTATCGAGTTTTAACGAAACACAACCTAATCATAATTTTTCAGAATAGACCACGATGTCATTGGTAGTGAGTTTACATTTTTCTGAGTAAATGTTAATGTTCTATGGCATATATAACAATTAGATCTTCCATAAAATCAAGCCTTATTGCGTCAAATTGGGGTGACATGTTAATACAAACCCTGTCTCACTTTCGCGAGAAAACGGTGTTATAAAAGGTTCAGCGATTTACAGACGCAACTAAAATTAATATTGTCTTACGAAGGCATACAACTCAGAACGTTATCACGGAGATATAGTTAACGCTATTCGCGTGTTTTTTTCGAAAGCCTCGTGTGATGTACTTCGCACCTTCATGTTGTTGTACGTTCCACTTAAAGCGTTTCGCAATTGAGCGGCAAACGATGAGATCACGGTGATCAAACTCTGGCTGAACACCTTGTCTCGGCGCGACACCATCTTCGGATCTACAGTCAAACAACAAGAACAACGACTGCAGTTTACAGTAAAAGCGAGAATTCAAAAACTGTAAAAACTTGACAAGGAAATCAACGCACCTTCGTTCAGAAGAACAGCCAAAACAAGCTGAGTACGAATTTCGTTCACGTGTCGATCGATTGCTTCAATCACAGTGTTGACGACGTCAGCGAATTGTTCAGTGTTGTCGCAACGTGCCAGTGCAGTCTTTATTGTGTCATCGCTCGTGCTAAGCAACACACACGCGTAAAGACTGGTGCAAGCGGAAGGAATGCCGTCATACTATGACGAACTCAAAGCAAATCCAATTATGATAAGCCTTGAAAGGATGTAAAAGCAAACGTTACCTAGCGGTAAGGACTTCGATAATCTTGTCGTAGTTACGTTCGGGTGTAGTATCATTGGTGATTTCAAAAACAGTTTTTACTTCGTCCGAACGAACAAGCTGATTTAGGCCGAGAATCTGCGAAAAAAAGAAAGTGAGAAAGGAACGACAATCACTATTAAAAGACATAGACGCAACGAGAGTATGCAGGTGAAGAAAACAGTGTTATGTCTACGTGCTGAAACGGCAGTCACGCAATAGCAACAAAAATATATGACAGTGAACTAAAAAAATTACGCAGTTAATGGTTCACAGGAAAGATCAAAGCTACACTGAAACTCAACACAAAAACGTATAGTCAAACTCCTTTCACAGCACCTTGCTCAGAAAATGCTCCATAGTTCCCTGTAATTTGTCCAAAGCATCCGATGACAGAACAAGATCAATGAAACTGACGCTGTCAACCCCCTCCGACGAGCAAGTGCTCTCAGTGGTGCTGATCAGTGACACGCGATCTCGACCTGCGTCAAACCAGCAGCTTCCTACAATGCTCAAAGTCAAAGAGGCACGTTATTTAAAAGATAAAAATACCGATTCCTTGGGTTGGCGCCAGGTCGCATAAACCTATAAACAACATCATTCTGCAATGCCGTACAGTAGGCATCTCACAGTGCGTTAATCGTTCGCTTGCAAAATTGCTAAGCCATGAGTGCTGGTAACTAGTCGCTGGCATTTGTTTTAGCGGCTCCTATCATGCTGTACATTGTTGTGTAGTTCACAATATGGCTTTTCAATATTTGGTTGACAGTCTCAACGGCAATCCAAATCCTGACTTGCGCTTTATCTCGGGGCAGTCAATGTGAACGGACTTGTCCAAGTGGCGCCATACGGCTATCACTTAAAAGTTCGTCATTCGAACAACCAACTGTGCGACTGAGAGGCGGACGCTACATCACTAAGCTATGGCAGCTCTCAAAGTTGGTGCGTATGCTTATTGCAAAGCGACCTTTCTAAAAACGTGTCTTGAAACGAACGGATATCCACTCGAGGCGAATGCAGCTCAGCAGCGGCTTTGCTCGAATTCGACATGAAAAGTTTTCGTCTTCATAATGTTGTTTTCGTGAAAATAATGTTTTCAAATGCAGCACAAATATTTTACGGGGATGTGGTTCGTTTGAATCTCAAAAAAATTCTATTTTTCCAAAGAAATCGAAGAAGTTCGGGAATAGCGTAGAATAAGGGTATAGCAAATGTTTTTGCGATCATCGCTGTCCATGAGCAGAATCACGATTTGATTTCAAATCGTGGTGGATAAGTTCCAATACGCCATGCCAGCCATTCTGCGTAACACATATGTGTTCCAAAAAACTTAATACAGTCTACTACGAACACTTTGAAATCAAATTGTTGACTTGCAGGAATGTTTAAAAAAACTTTCTTCTTTCCCGGGAAGCCCACAGCGTTATCAATAACTTTAATGTTCGAGGTAGTGACAGAAACTTCCATGGTGTTTTAAAAATCTACAGCAAGTACCAGAAAAAGTAACTCTTGATCCTGGTCGCTGTGTTTTCGACCGAAGCTTAACCGGAGATACCGAGCTGCCGTTTGGTGGTGGGCTCCTGAGGATTAAAAAAAGTTAATTATTGAAAACTTCCTTCTATCGACGACTAACCCTGCATAATAGAAGGTTTATATTTTTAATCTATTGACCAAAAACGTTTGCTGCGTCGCATGTAATTGAAAAAATTCTCGGGCAACAAAATGAACAAAGAGTTAATCTGAATTACGCTTTTCTAATTTTGAAGAGTAAATACGCGCTGATAAAAAACGATAAGACAGAGAGTTATGCTGTCACATGACCCCAGACTAAATCGCAACAATATCGCATTGCAAAACGTTCGAATTAACTCTTGGGGTCTTCTTCGCAAAAAAGCTATTTTATGGATCCTTATCGATCGCTAGCAACAAAAATCAGCTCAAAAACAAGGTCGACGAACAAGAAAAAAACGCACAAACATTTGCATTTCATTACTACAAATCATATATCCTTCCACCCCAGTTCAGAAACTTGTTCGAAAATAATCCGCTACAATCCGGTGTCACCACGAGAATCATCAAAAACTACATTACAGTTCAGCAAAGATTTACCGCGAGCCTGTAGTAAGATAATTTGAACGTAAATAAAGCGTATGAAGTAACGTTTCCCGATTTGTTTGTTTTGACACATTGCATGGTATTCAACAAAAAGTAGACCCAGATCAAACCGTTCAACTTCCAGTACAATACCTAATATTTTAATGCAATATTACAAAAGCATTTAAGTTTTATGTGAATTACGATAGCGATGGAAGAGAAGTTGCTGCTTTGAGCGAACGATGCTTTTCCTCTGAGGCTGTTGCCAAGACATCCGTCGAGCTAGACGTGTGAACAGTTTTTCTGGATGGCGAATCCACTGCAAACACAAGTTATTTATTAAAACAGAACCCACCATCAAATAGCGTTTTCGAAGAAAATGAGAAAACCGTTTAGATCACCGCTGATTTGCAAAGCCTAAGACGCCTAAACAGACCATGTTTCGACATCATCGTTTGACGAAAAACAAAAGCCATTACCTGTCTTCGCAGTTGTCTTACCTGATTTATCTTTGCCGCTTGAATCTTGGGGGGTAACATTGGAAAAATTGAAATAAATATTGTCGTTGACCACCATCGAACCACGATCGCTTTGAATTCCTGGCAAACGCACAAAACATGTTACTTAGCCGAAACAAAGTTACTACGAGGTAGTCCGAACCAAACTACTCATAAAAGAACCTGCAGCTGCAGCATTGACTGACCGGAAAAAAGACAATCAGCCATAATTAGCTGGAAATCAACCGACTCGCCCACGTGACTCTTGCTGCACAAATGCACAAACAGCCTCTGGATCAAGCAACAACTCACCAGAGTCACACTCAGAGTCATTCCCAGTGACTGATCCGTCTTCAAGCAATGACTTGCGTGTTGAACCGCTCGCTTGCTTCAGTGAGCCTCTCGGCTTGCGGTCTCCGGCCTCTGATACATCTTTTTGATCTGTGATGTTGTCAGCCCCGCTAGCTGTGTCATATGCTTGAACTTCTATTGTGGGAGAGACTAAAGAGAAGCCAACCAAGGAAGGTCATTGTGACTTCATTTGAAGTAATGTCACGAAACAATTTCCACTGTTTTCAGCGATTGAATAGCTGAAGACGGCATGTTCATAATGGTACAGTGGCAGCTACACATCGCAGAACATCAATGTACCATAGAAAAACGAGCTGTATCTTGTATGGGAGGCAAAAAACAAAATTAGCATCTAAGGATCGATGTTTCTTCAGAAACTGCATCAAACGACACGAAACGTAAGAAGCTTTTTTCAAATGTCGCCATGACTTAGTAAAATCTTGTTCCAAACATTTTTTTAATTTCTGCTTTCTAGCAGTTACAAATTTTTTTTTTATAATTTGTACTCTTCTCACTGATGATAGAAATAGCTGTTAGTGAAACGTTTCAGCTACGTATTTACCACCTGTCGCTTCGGACGTATATTTGCCATTTTAGCTTTTCCATTTTCGTGTGCCAAAAATTCTCACAGACGAGAATTTCATCAAGGACAACCGTACATAATCAAAAGAACAGACAGAAGTCTCAACGCCTTTCAATACATTTTAGGCACATACAAATCTTCAAAATGTAAGTTAACCGTGGTCTTTCGTTGCAATTTCCATAAATGCCGAAACAGCAATCAACTCCTGTGGTGGAAACTACACAAACAAGCGAGGCAGCTACTCGGGTGCAGAAAATTATCAGACGTTGTCGACACCGAAAAAATGTTTGTCACAGCATCTTATCACTAAACGGTGGGTGATCGTTTCGAATGTTTCGCTGGTGATTAGGAAACGTGATTACACGTAAGCTGCGCAGAAATTAAAGCAAGAGTTCGTTTTTGTAGTTTTCTCCGAACTTAAGTTTCGCAAATCGAAACCAGAACAACACTTAAAGTTTTTCGAAACACAAATAACAAAATACGATATGTCTGGAATACTTCCTAGCAAAACTGGCTGACTGGTGCAGTCATTTCCATTCTTGGTCGGGTCATACCAAAGACTTGTTGTTTNCCGCTTGTCCAGCCTCGTGCTCACATTAATGGATGAGTGCAAGAGAAGGTTTACGATGGATGCTACCAATGATTTTCTCACCGTTGCAGTTTTTCTACGAAGCCACGCAGACTACTCAAAAAAGAGTGCAAAGCGAGGAGAACTATTTTTTCCCTTCTTATTTCCTAGCAAAACGGTTACTTCTACGTAGGGCAGTTTTCGCAGCACACGCGAATTACCTATGCCTTTGGACGAGCGCCTTGTTAAAGTGCCATCGGACTGAATTTCGTCAGTGACTAAAGCGTCTACATCGCTTGAGTTTCGTTTCCCACCATCTGACGTTGCGTCTTCCGGTTTCTGCAAACAATGTAAGGTTTCTGTTTCATATGCTGTAGCACCCAAAAATGTCTACCAACAACAAAAAGCACACGCCGATCATTTTCTTAAAGGCTTTATTAGTTTGTCATGTATGCACTTTTTGCAGATTTTCTTGCGGCAGGATAAGAGACAGTTTTTTGCGGTTCGACAATACTGGCCAGAACACCTTTTCAAATGACATCTTACATTGAACAGTGCCTTTTCAAATGACATCTTGCATTCATAAAGATTAATAGGCGTTGCCTGTATTAAGTACCTTTTGCCAAAAATATAAAATGCATCTTTTCCTGTATTACACAATAACCACCGCTGAGCGGTAGATTTTTCGTATTCCGCTGCGCAGCATGGTGCTTGAATGTCAGATGCATGGTTGCAACGAAACAAGGGTTGATTTGCATGCTGAGTAGCGTAGAGCGGTGATTTTCAACCTTTTTTGTTATGGTGCACCCTTAAAGATGTTTCGACTAACTCATGCACCCTATTTACACTCATGCACCCTATTTACTGCCACGTCCCCCGTGTCCCCCACCTAATTGTGCCCATGTCTGTAAGCACTCTGGCCTAAATAAGCAGGTACCCTAATTCAGTAACTCAGCTACATAATTCAATTGATAATTATCAATTTTTTCAATTATCAAAAAAGGCCATTATAATGGCTCATTGTCTGTTGCTTATGAATCACAAATAATCAACTAATTACAACAATTAGCTTGACATGGTCTGATGCTTACGCACCAGACATTAGAACAGGGGTGGTGAACCTGCGGCCAGCTGGCCAAATGCGGCCCGCGTGAACATTTGACATGGCCCGCATAAGAATTTTCGTCACCCAATTTAGAGTACAAAATCGCGTCGAAACGAAGCTCCATGATAAGCAGGTATGTAAGATAGTATGTCAAACGAAGACTCTATCCCTCGTAGTAAGATAAAGGTAGAATTTCATGATAAAATCAATTGTTATTTGCGGCCCACCAGCTATAATTCATAATTTATGCGCCCCAAGACAGTAACTATGTTCCCCACCCCTGCTGTAGAATGTGCTAAGTCCAGATTAAATCCTGAAAGTCATTGGTTGGTTAATGTTTCATTTTTGCTAACAGAATGTTTTTGTAAAAAGTATCTGCTTAGTGTGACAGGTTTGTGATGCACCCTTGTCAGCCTTTTTGTAGTGGTGCACCCCATGCATATTTTGGTGCACCCTAGGGTGCACCGTGCACACCGGTTGAAGAGCGCTGGCGTAGAGCAGGTTCAACTCTAACGCGTGCCGGCTGGAAAAGGTGCTCTTGCTAATTTTCCAGCCGGGAGAAAACCTTAACCAGTCAGGTGACTGACTCAAACAAACATGTCAGAGCAAAAATTTAGTAGCAAGAAACAAAATGTGGCCTAAATTTCCGCACGATGCATGGTTCGAGAAGAGCTTTTCATACATGAGAACTTTAGCAGATTCAAAACAATGAATCTGCGGTGTTTTGTAAAATCCCTTACCAAAAAAGTGAACGCAAACCCACATACTCACGGGTGGATTTAAAGGAAAAGCGGTGGAACTACGAAAGTTAGTGGGAACGTCGACAGGTGTTTGTGGAACATCACCATGGTCAATGTCTTCCAATTGGTAGCTGGAGCGCATGGGAACCGCTTGATAGGAATTTCGCTTTCCTTCGACATTTGTCTCAGAATTGAGGATCCTGAAACGAAACAGCCGAATGTTATAGCTGTCCTGAATATACGTTTTAACCTGATTTGCAAAAATATGCATTGTTTTAGATGTCTACGCATTCAACCGTCACTTTGCAGCCAGTTTTTCCAAAGAAATCAAATGATTCGTAGTTTGCTGTCCAAATATTAAGTTACCCTGCCATTTTTCTTTCAGACAAACACGAATGTAAGCAGCTCTGGCTCGGAAGCAATGATCTGAATCAGCATTGCAGACAGCTGTGACAAAATTCACCACAACTTGCACCTGTAAAGTGGAAGCTGTGCTGGGGTCATTAACAAAGTAATATTACCTGAAAACGAAACTGCTTTGGTGTATTGAGAAATAAGACAGAAGTAAATGAACTGAGTAGCCAGAACCTGTTTTTCGAGTGTTTTACCAATTTTTTTTGAAGGTATACGGATTCCTTTCGAAGACTGAGTGCTCGTAAATGTAGCGCGAGACTCTTCAAAGATATGTCACATACACAGACTGCTCACCGTATTATTTGACGTTGACTTTGTCCAAGTTCTATCAGAGACTGATCGAGTGCGACCATCACTTGACGAACCGAGTCCATCAGTTCGGTGTTGCCTTCGACGCCCCGCAAGACAGCTTTCAAGCCGTGACCTTCCTTGCCTCTCGTGCGAAAAGAAGGAGCGGCGAGACAAGTAATGCAGTAGTTCGTGTGCACCATGGAATCTGGATAAAGCAAGCAACACTCGCCTAAGAACAAAGAACATGCTAGAAGCGCTTTCCTCAAAGTCATAAACACCGAATAATAGCAGTACATTCACAACAAAGTGAGCTGGAAAGGCAATAAACCGCATGAAACTAAAAAAATAGACGCGCTTTAAGATAAAAAGTGGTGTGTCAAGTTTCAAACAACAAAAAATGCAATGTTTTCATCGAAGAAAATATACATTTANAACGATCTGATCTACGTTAGAGAAAAATATTTTGGGCGTGTAACAAAATAAATTAACACTTTGAAAAACGACGTAACGATTTTTATTTGTTNGTGCTCAACGGAAGTGGATGAACAATCTCACGACCTCACGGAGTGATGATTTAACAAATCTACGGGGAAAAACTTTAGCAGTCACGCAACTACGAACGTTATGCCGTCGTTTCATGGTAAAAAGTATAAATATCCAAGACCGTATACGTAAACCTAAAAAAACGAAAACGACATTCCGCTTGATGGAACTGACCAACATCAGTGCTTGGACTTTGCTCGCCACGTTTATCTGCGAGGCCGAAACCACGAAGGTTATAACTTTCCGATGCATGGCTCACCTGTGAGAAGTGAAAGGTCCTTGTTATGGTACTGGGGTGGTCACGAAGAAGTTTGCACAATGAGGTTTAGATAAATATCAAAATAAAATCGAAAGTGGTGCATGATAGGCTATCTTATAACAATGCAGAAACAGAAACAATGCTGGCAAAAAAATTCAATAGATGTAGAGCAAAAATATTTAGAAAAAGCATCATAACCTGTCGTTGTTCTTCGACCTAGACATCTTTTGACTGAAAACAATAGTAGTGTTGCTGCGTTTTAACAGGTACTGAACCAAAGCTCGTGCAAACACAGATTAACCGGTGAACAGTTACTATAAGCCCTGGCTAGGTGGTCAAAACGTAATGGAAAGGCAGGATCAACATATGACGGGTAATTATCATCGTCATCATTGACACCGAAACTTGCTGATCAAGCTTACAACAAGAACGTTAACTCAAATGCGGAGCGAAAATTAAGTGCATCCGGCCGTAGATACCTGTGGTATCAGGAAACTTAGCTTCCATTCCTTTAATTGGATGGTCGATGATAAGATACATTGTTGCAAAGTATTTAGCGCACTACTAAACTTGATTCACCCTCACGATTTGTGCAAGAGTTTGGTACTTCTTAGTTTTATCTGACATGAGATCGAGATCAGTATGTCTGACGACATAGCTAGTTAAATCTTCTGCGGCACAGACCCAAACGAGCAAACAAGTCAGAATGATATGAATTACTACTTTTATGGGGAATGCCGAACACGTACTTGCGGAAGCAAAAGCAAGGCCAACATGCCTTTGATATAGTGGTACAGAGGGTATCGAAACATATTTCTACAGCAAGTGGATCAGTGCCACAAAATAATGTTTGAAACAACAGAGTTGGACGCCATACACCACATTTGTTGCAAACTTCTTGTTTCAGAGTGAAACATGGAATTCTTTTTGAGACATTTAGAAAACATTACAAAAAACAATATTTTGAATGAAGTCATACTGGAAGTTCGAAAAACGACTGATAAACTTCTGTATCTACATTCCAACATCCGGAATCAGAACTAGAGGAGGATCTTTTAAGCTGAAGAGTGGATTGTAGTTAAAACACATTCTTGTTCTGATACTTCGTAAACTCTCTAAGTCAAAAAATTGTGGTAAGACCGTCAGTAGCTAAAAAGGTGGCATTTAATTTGAAATTTTTGATAACAGATAGTTAAGGTGAAGGCGATGAAATTGGTTATGATTCTTCAACTTTGATTCTCTTATTGGAAACTTTCTCTTCTCCATGTGAGATGTATATTTTCCTTTGTCCTGCCATAACGGTGATAAAACGCACAAGACTTCCGATAAATCGGTATATCACCTAACAAGAATCTTTTGTCGAACAGCTACGCGAAAGCTTATTTGGAAACGTGTTCTTGTGCAGGTGGAGTCGTTTATTTAAAATAAGTTTGTTGGTTTCGGTAGGTTTTGCACCCGGCGTTTACATAACACGTATAAAAAGCCGAATTCTCGCTAGATTCAACATAAGTTTTTTGCTGTAGTAAAAGCGAGTGGTAACAGGCATGAGACATGATAGTAAATTATTGGTTTCAGCTGAGCTCAAACCATCCGATTGCATAAATATATTCCTGTGTAAAGCAACGCCTCTCGTGGTGTTCGCTTCGGTTGTTGTTGACCAATTTTGCCGCTGCCCCATGAACGAGCAAGAGAGCACTGGAAGATTAGTATAAGCAACTATTTCGTCAAAGTGTGAAGTAATTCAAAAGGAAAAATCTCACGTCGCTAAAACATCGTTTTCAGCATATTGGAAGACATCAGACATGACTTACCTGCAGGTGGTTAACGTGGCAATTAGTGGGACAAAAATCTTTAGCGGTTAGGCTAGATGGACGTTCTTTCATTTCTTTGTACGACGGCCACATAAGGGAGGTGAGATGCCGTTTGTACTGCAAAAAATTAAACCATTTATGTAAGAAACCAAAAGGTCTTTTCCATAGCAAAAATGCAAAAAGGTCATGTACAGGGAATGAATAAATAAAGCTTGTTTAGGCTTACCGTAAGCTGTTTTGCAAAAGCAGGAAATTGTATTTTTGGGGTGCACTAAAAAGAACGTTGTCGTTACGCATACGTTTTGAACACTCCCGCACAGTGATAAGGATTAACTTCATACCAAGTAATTTTTGAATTTCAGGTTGTAGATTTTTTGATAAATACTGTGTTACGCGCAAGCTGTTGAAATTAATCCATTCACATCCTTTGTTAGATGGAGATTTTTTTCGATGTTTCACTTTTGTTTAATGTTTGAATATTGTCGTTTACTTTTTTGTTTTCGTTTGGTTGACGAAGCCGGCCAGAGTTTAAAACGCATCCGTTTTCAGGGCGTTCGACGATAACGTTGTCACTCACGCACCGCTACTACAAGTCACATAATGACCGAAGAATGATATCCCCATCTTCTAATTAGAAGGTGAACATTCATTGCACCACTGAGCTATCACGGTCCCAAATGACGTTTTCGTCTAGTTCTTGGTCGATTTAACCTGCCATGATTCACGTCTGTAGAAACGCAGTCTCTAAAGTGTTTTTCAAGTAACGCCGTGTAAAGAAGTTGTTTAGTTGTCGTCATCCACGACATAGGCAACGATATACCGAATTTTCCAGTCAAATCGCTGCAGCTGCTCACAAAGAAATATGCCAGCGTCAAGTGGACCGCGAACGCAATTTAAGTTATTTCCGCTGCCCTGCGGTTACAATCGCTGGCATTCAACTACAAATCATGAATTACAGAGTAGCTGGCCGATTGTGACGTGGTACTTGAGGTGATAGCTTTTTAGCGAACGCATTAGCAAGCCGGTTCTAGACGTTGCGAACCATGCTCTCCGTGATATGCGTTTTCACCCAACCTAAGGCGATGTGGTTGGACTGCTTAGAGCGTAAAGTAACCTGTAGTTTCACACATTTCACAATGTTGTTTATGTTCGAAAAATTGGAAAAAAATTCGGGCAATGCAACTTTAAATGAGACTTCACACATTTCCAGCGTTGCTCAAAGTGGTCGGCTGTCATCAGCTTAAGCGTCGCTTAGCCGAAAATCTAGGACGATATATCCATACTTTGCCTGTAACCTCTGATGGAAACGACTGTCGAACAACGGTCTATTTTAATGCCAAAACGAACCCAAACAGTACAACACCCACCCTTCTGTACGATTCCAGCCGCTCATGTATGACTTCGTATCTCAGGCTTCTTCTTCGCTCAAATACTTCTTTCTTGGCCTCGGCAACGTGCGGCGCTATTTGCAGGAGAGCTTGAACGTCTGCCAGAACCCTGTCGTCTTCAGCCACTAGTACTTCAAGCAACTGTGGGAAAAGCGGAAGTAACAGGTGATTGAAGCAGAGTAGAACAGGTGATTGAAGCAGAGTAGAACAGGTTATGTGCTGCGAGTTGACTCCAAGATGTTTGTATCGTATTGTATGAGACAAAGCATGTGCGTGAGTTCAGGTTGTGACGAAGACGTAGAACCAAGACTAGAGACACCTCACTGCATGGCTCAAACGGAACAGATTCAGTTTGATGGCTTTTCCCACGAGTTCCAATTTAACTCTAAACTAAAAATATGTAATGAAACTTCGTGAAAGTTCAAGCATNCCGATTAAGCTGAACGTACAGCAACGGTTACACAGAAAATTATCCATTCTCTAATCTAGAGGATTGTTTGGTTGAAGGAAAAGTCGGACTCTTTTTCTCGACATAGGATCGATTTCGTCATTGACGGTTTGTTTCAACAGCGAATGTGTAATTTCTTGGTGGCGTCAGAGGCAAGGACTTACTTGGGCAGCAAGGTCGAAGATTGACGGACACTCGGCCATTCGTTCGATCACGTGGTTGCGAACACCGTTCACATTGTCAAACGTGTACGTGCTCAGGCGCTCCAAGTGCCGGTTTCCAACTTGAAGCTAATAGGATATGTAAAAGACGTGTAGCTAATAGTCAAAGCAAGAGGGCGAAAATAAGACACTGGGTTTTACCTGTAAGCAGAAAGATTCTGACTTGGGAGCGCTGGCCGCAGCTAGTTCCGTTTCTCTATCAAAATAGTTAGCATTTCAATATTTTTAAAAGTACAAGAAACCGATTGTTTGTAAGAAAAATTGCATGCACTTCCATCGAGACGCAGTAAAGTGGCTTTTCAACGGCACACACGCCTCGTCCGCATTTCGTCGTCAAATGATGACTAACTCAAACCCAAACTACTTACTTTTTTTCCTTTTGACGAAGGCTCGTATGGCTGATTCCGATCACCATGGCCAGGTTCTTGCGCTTGAAACTACGCGACTTTTTTATTCCGTTTCCGGATGGAACACCAAGTGAGTTGCTGCTGCCAGTGTTCTGGGCAAGTGAATCAATAGTAAGAAAAAAAGTCCTAGTAAGAAATAATCAACAGTAAGAAAAAAGTCCCATCTCCCAGTTCCAACGACCGAGACACGAATTCATTGACGAATAAATGACTCGGGCCGTTTTGTTTAGAATCTCGAAATGACACAGGCGTGATATTTGTAGCAACTCTCAGCCCAAGTACAGCAACAGCGCAGTGTTACGTTTTTGTCATTCAACAATGCTGCTGGATATTATTTGCCGTGCGACCCTGGCCTTGATTATTTTTACTTGCACCTCCTTGTGTAATCAACGTGAAGCTTTGCGACAATTAATCGCATGCAACAATAAAAAGGTAAGCTCAAGGAAAAGCACGCCACTATGGGAACGCTGGAGCAATTAATCAAACATGGCAAGGGGGAGAACAAATCAAAAACAAAAATCCGTATTTTACATATGTACGTTACGACTGCAAGTCGTACCAGTTTCACTTCTTCTTCGGATGAAATGGACGATCCTCTACTCCGGTCAATTTCTTCTTCGAGCTTTTTTTCAACGACCGGTGAAGGAAGTTTGCAGCCTTCCCTGATGGCAGCAGCCACAGCATCGTGAGACTCTTTCTGCACTGCTTTACCGTTCACCTGCAAAAATAAGTTTTCTTCAACAAAACAAACAAAGCCTGGACAAACATTTTGCATCAACAACAAACTGTGTGACTCGTCGCGCATCGCCAACTTCCCGCCCTTTTTTAGCATGCACACAAGTTCAAGAAAGTTATCGTTAGAAGCAAACAAACGCTCAGGAGAGTTGTGTGTCTTCGAGGTTGATCGAGAAACGATACTGCTGTGCGATGTGTAACTGAAATACCTATATTACATAAAAGAGAATGGTCAAACTCAAACCACTATTCAGTATCAGAAAATCAAGTCAGGTTTTGTACATAACAGGACTTTGTTGAAATTTAACAGAGTTTACCGGCATTAAAGAAGCAGTGAGTTTCGATAAATCTTGCTGAGCTACTCGGATATGCAGGTTAGTTTTTTGTGTTAAGAGCCAATGCCCGACTGCACACAAAGGCTTTAACTGTCGTCTATAGCTAATTTCTTCTAGCATCTATAGTTAATTTCTTCTAGACTTGGTTNTAAATTATTTTGGTGANGTTTTTTTCACTTTATATTTTCTGTCAAAAAGCAGTGCATAAAGAAGCAAGAAGCAGAAGGTCAAACGCATGTTTCAATACTTTAATTGTGATCGCAGTGATCTCAAAATTAACTTGATGATTAAAATGCTCGAATAAAAGGTATGCATCCAAGTTGCTTTTGCTGATCACGTTGCCGCGAATACTTGTGATAAAATCCGATGAAGCAATATTTCAATTCACTGTGTGTATTCCATTCATTCATTGTCATACCTGCTTTCCCTCTGGGAGGTTGCGGAGGCAGCGGCTAAAAGAGGAATCGAAATACCTTACCATTTTCAACAATCTCTGACAGTTCTGCTGGCTCCACACCAAGAAGGGACCAAGCAAGGTCGGAGATGTTATCACGCCACTTGGTCCAGGGTTTGGTCGACCTACGGGTTGCTTTTACTTGAGCGTAGCCAGCAGAACTTCCTCGCCAACCTTTCGCTGGACATTCTGGTCACACAGCCGAACCAACATAATTGGGATCTCCTGATTCGCAGAAATGGCTTGATGTTCAGGGTTTTACGAATTTGGCAGCTGCTGACTTTGTCGCGAATTGTCACACCGTGGATTCCCCGCAAAAGAGCATTCTCCCGCTTGTACTTGAGATAGTATTCTTTCAGAGACTTCAGAGACTACTCAAGGTTCATGACTGTAGGTGAGGACCGGAACAAATGTCGATTTAAAAAGTGACTTATTTAATTGTCTGTGTATATTTGAAGAGGAATTAGCTTAGAGGAATTAACACGTACGTTATTAAAACGCTTTCCATTATGTGACATCGTGGGTATACCTTTAAAATCGCATGGCCCTTAACTAAACCGGCGCTCATGGCCATCCCTCCTCGTGCAACGGCATGGACAACACAAGGATTCGATCCGCGAATCTGGAATCCCATTCCTTCACGAGTTACGGGAATGCCGACAACCCTGAAAAAAGCATACGTTGCCCATGTTTGTTAAACGAAGCGTCTGATATTTGCAAAGCGAACTTCCTGAGTCGGTCCTTTACTTACAGCTCATCTTCTGCTTTTACGGTGACGCTGATGAGGCGAAATTTGTCCAGGTTAAACTTAAGTACGTTTTCAAACTGTTCTTGTGAGGCAATTGACGTCAGCAAGTCGTTGTTGATTTGCAAGATATGCTGTCCCGGCTGAAGACCTTGGATCTAGTGAAGGCGGAAAGCAAACGAAATACCCAAAACTTTTAATGGCATAAAACGAATTAAATTGAATGGACAATCCTCTCAAAGAAATCTGCAAAACTTATCACGAAGAAATCACCGACACACTGCATTGGTATCTCACCTGAGCTTGAGATCCTTTGATTATCGCTGTGATAACAACAGCCGCTTGCTGCTCGATATACTTTCCTTCGAATCCAAGTGGTTGCTTGTCTGACACGTTCAACTAAAAACAAAAAACATTAACCGTTCAAACAGGAAGATGGAAAAACACGAAGCCTGTGTTTGTTCAGTCAAGTTCAATCGAGCGTGACTCACAAGCAAAAGGGTTTTCGTCTTGTACTGCTCCAGGAATTTGAATTCGTGTTTGGAATTCTTTCGAACCAGTTCACGCAGTTTGCTGGTTTCACCAATTTCTTCGTCCGGAAAGAACTTAAACAGCGACGAATCGTCTTTGAAGTCTTGTTTGTCGAGGGCTGGAAATTTAATTTGAAATGCCGTATTTTTTGTTATTTTTCTAAATTTTCGCAGGGCCATTTAAGTTTTATTTACACAGCAACAAATACGATATCATGCTGTGCAAGGTTATTTCTTGGCGCCAGGTAAGCTTTATTAAAGTTCTTTGCTAGCAAACAGATTTGCTTAGGTTTTAAAGAAATGAAAAATCTTAAAGTTTTTCACGCAAAGCATTTCTACGCAGCAAACTGCGGGGACAACTTTCTCACACACCGTGGTGAAGGATGCCATTCTCACAGAGACTCTGCCCAAGATTGCACGATTCTTCTCTGTTTTGGCAGTCGCCTTGATCGACCAACCAATCAATCAGTTTCTTCGCTTCGATTACTTGCTTATAGGTTCGAAGCTGTCTATCTTTGTCTCTACAATTCAAACATACGTCTTAGTCAGATGGCGGGATGTTTCTTTTGGGCAAAGTGCGTGGTGTTCAAAAAATCACGCGGGGCTTTTCACGCTCTTTAACGCAAATTTTCAGTTACAGGCAGCAAGTGCGCGCGCAGTACAAAAAGAAAGTTCACTTATGGGGCAAGGACAGGTGGATCAGATTAACACTCGTTGTCACTCTGGGTAACACTACTGGCGAACACCGAAAAACATTCACGACTTTGGATAACCTCGCTTTTTCTTGTGACCGAAAGAAACAAAATACACAATGAAACATATCCCAACAGAGAAAATTAAAAACTACTCGTAACCAGTGGCGTAACTGACGGGGGACATGGGGGGATTGTCCCCCTGGCAAGCTAAATGTAAAACTGGGGCCCCTTTAGCTTACATTTTGATATTGAGTATTCTTTTGGTTTTCAATAGGTTGTTGTTTTTTGCGTTTTTCGAGGTGTTTTCATTTTTTTCAGCTAGTATAGACATCCACATGACGTTCGGATTCATTATCATTTCTTATCTTTTTTTGAGTATTGGCTAGTGGGCCCCCTTCAACTTAGTTTTGCCCCACCTGGCTCAAACCTCTTGTTACGCCACCGCTCGTAACGAAGTATTAGTAAGGTATCCTGGCCAAACAAATGCGAATTAGGTAGGCAAATAAAAGTAGTCATGAAAGCAGCATCGTATCGCATTGTGCTACACAGGGCCTATTGATGCCAGACAAGATTGACGTGTGCAGCTAAAGTTACAGTAGCGGAGACGACTCACTTGATTATGGGCTGAAAGACACAGTGTGCCCGACAGTAAATTCGTAGCCCTTTTGCAACAAGATCTTGACTTTCACCGCGATGCTTAAACGTGCCATCATCGTATCTGAATCTATACAAAACGGCTTCGTTCTTGAAGTGGTGCTTGTCTTGCACTGAAACAACAAAACGTCGTTTAGCTTCAATAACCAAAGTACTCCAATCATTCTTCACCAACCTAACAGGTAGCAATAGCAGCATAACGCGTTTAGCAAATTTGAAAACGCTACTTGTAAACAGAGCCAGAACACCCAAAAACACAAATATACAAAAAAATGTTCAGGAAGAGTAACTCTGAATTGAATGATTTAACACAAACAAAAACGTTATTTAAGACAAACAATTCTCAAATCCCATTTAAAAAAATTTTGTAAAGTTTTTAAAACAGTATTATGTACATTGTGAAATAAAATATAATGGAAATAGCAAAAATATTTTAACCCCCCTCAAATGTAAGTATTATATGCGATAATTTGTCAGCAAAATTAAAAAAATCAAAAACCGTTTTGGAAACCAATGTTCATATGCGCCAAACCAAACCCCAGAAAGTTAGAATAATGTTTTGAGCAAAGAAAAATACAATGAAACGTTTTTTTTCAACAAACGTTTTTTAGGAGACAGGGAAACAGTTACTTAGAACCAAGTTAGCAGGTACGCTTTCATTGCAATAGATCCTGGTGTCGCAACACCGATTCTCTTTCGTTAACAACAAAAAATAAAAATCCTACAAGTGTTGTTTCGATTTTTCTCCTCTCAGCTTAAACCAGATAGGCTGCAGGTTACCCGGTCTCAACAAGTAGTCTGAAAAACCCGGCAAAAAGGTTCTTACTTTTTGTAAGCACACCATCCAACTTTCTTATCACGAACTGTCTTAAGAGACACGTAAATTTTTCGGATTACAACGGGTCGTGATAAATTTTGAGGTTTGCTTAAAATATTGTGATTGGTCAGTATCTCCGACGTATACGAAAAACCAAATGAAGCCACACTATTCTGATCATTAAAGTTACCTTCAGCAACACTTCCGTCGCTTTACAATTCTACGGCACTGTCTACACCAGGGGNCTCAAACTCAAATTACTCCNAGGGCCAAACGAGGGCTTGCAACAATGGCGTTACCTCAACCTTGCTAGAAGCAGCTTTTGCATCTTATTTTTTGCGAAAGGTATCGTGAATTACAGGCAAATCATTTGTAGTCGCCTCTACGTTCATTTGAAAGGAACTTGTTCACGCGCTGGTCGAGCACTTTTAATCATCGGTGAATAAACTATATAACTTAAATGTTAGTTATTTAAAAATTCCCAAAACGCACCGCGGGCCGCTTGTTTGAGACCCCTGGTCTACACAGTCATCCGTGTTCGACAAATGCGTTGCTGACTTGTGTTTTTCGGTCATAGACCGAACTTTTTTTAAATGACCGAAAAAATTAAGTCAATTCGGTCATAATGTCCGAAAATATAGACAAGTGAAAATTGTTGCGGCGAGTTTTAATACAATTATGGGACAAATGACCGAAACATCTCAGCGACAAAAAACAGATTACTGATGGTGCTGATCTTATCAAATATATACTACGGTAGTGCTGATTGTAGCACATATACGGCACCGTTTAAAGAGCAAACCAAAAATGATAAATAAAAGGCTGACAACAGGGTCTCTCCTTTGCACGAGACAGGAAACACTTGTTAGCACGATACCATTTGGCTGGGATACTATTGGCCACTGGATATTTGCTCTGAGATTTTCTTTACAGACCTTTGACTGTAAAATAGTCCCTTAAATTTTTATCATTTTTATCCCATAAGAAATTTTTAGAAAGTTTTACAGATATTTTGATTTTCAGGTACAAACTTCATAAACATTAAAAACAACTTCTACATATTTTTTGTTCTCAAAACTTTTCGTAGACTTCCTTTACAACATCTTTTCAATTTTATAAATATCTTTTCATGTACAAACTTCTCAAAGCGCTAAGCAGGACCCGGAAGCCAATACAATTTGCTGAAACCCAACCTGAAGATAGTTACACACGTCACTGCAACGCCAATTTTGATCACCGTAAGACAGCGCTCTTGAGTGGACTCTTTCAAACCACCAAATCCGCCTCAACTGAAATCAAGTTGAAACACTTTCAGAACGAAACATTCATTAAAGTAAATGGTTCCAACCGTGATGTATTATTCCGCAATCCAGGAGAGCCTGGCCCAGCATTATCGCTTCGTCCACGCTGTTCGATTCCTTGTTGCTGACCAACCAATCAACGAATTCACTAGGAACAAACCGCATTGCTTAGTCGGAAACAACTGTATCGGCAGTTGCTGCGTGCAGTGAGTTGGGAAGCAAAAATTTGCCTCCTGTTACCTCAACGTCAGGGGTCACGCTATCTGGTGAAATATGTTATGCACGTAATAGTGAAATGATAAAATAACGAAACTGGAAATAAATTTGAGCTACGCGTTAGTTGCCATTATGGTTAATAAAACTAAACGTAGAAAAAACGTTTGAGGCACATATCGAATCTGTTTTTTTTTCGGTTATAGACCGAAATGTTTTTGAAACGACCGAAAAAAATTAAGTCATTTCGGTCAGAATGTCTGAATATATAGGCTAATGAACACTATTACGGCGAGTCTCAATACAAATGTGAGACTAATGACCGAAATGTCTCAGCGAAGAAAAAATAGTATGGAACTGCGGGGCATCTTGGGTGTTGTCTCGTTACAGGTTGCAGGGAGTTTCGTTTTCACTGAGTGGCATTTGGCATAGTATTTGTACAGGTTGAATAAACACGCTAACGCAATATCGCCACGCGCTGTACAAAGTTTCGTAAGAATTGAAAGTTTGCAGCAAAACAGAAAGTGACGTTTAAAGCCTTCCTAGAAAAATTGGCAAACGGTTCAACGTACTTTCCGAGCATACACTTGGCTTGCTTTGTCATTTTCGCCTTCCTGTCTTTAATTAAACCTTGGTGAGTGACTTTGTAGTAAATCCTTCTTCCCTTGCTGTGCATCACGTCGATGGTGTCACGCTGGTCTATGCTCATTTTACCTAAGTAGAAATTTTCGGTTGGCTTTGGCAGAAACTTAGCTATAAACGTTGACAGGGAAGTCATCAAACGTCAGCCAACTCGAAAATGCAGAAAGCCAAACATCATAGAAGTCGATTAAAACCTCGAAGCGGAGTGTCAAAGATGCGCACTCAACCCTTTAACAACGGTGATGAAGTTTGCCCTGCGCCATTTTTAGATTGATTCCACATTTTTCGCAAATTTCCAAAAGTACTCAAAGAACTGCTAGGTTTTGAATAATTGTTTATTGAATATTTTACGGTCAAAGAAATGCAGCGAAGTTGGCTGAATTGCGACTTTAATCATGGGAAGTGCACCATTATGATGAAAACGAAATGCTGCCTATCCACAACTGCGATTTTGACGTCAACTACGTGCAAAGGCAGGCAGTTCTGTGCAGCGGCCAACGTGGTGACACAATCACTGATATATTTTACGCACTTAACCTCAGCAGGAACATTGAAAACCGTAAAACTAAGAAGTAAAAAACTGTTCAACACTTGAACGCCTCGAGCGCGCTTCCTCTGAGACTTCGACGACGTTCAAAATTAAGGTGTGCGCCGCTCGGTGGCGAAGCACCCAGGACTCACTTTTCCGTCTTTCCCTTTCCATAATGAACTCATTCAACCAAGCTTCTTTTTCTTCCTTGCTTTTGGCGAGCAGGACAAACCATTTGTTTTTTGCAGCATTAAGAACTTTCCATCCATGCGTCACGGTGTAACCTCCGCAGTGAAAATCAGCTGCAACAGCAAAAAACGCCATCAAAGCTCAAATGCAGTGAAAACGAATATAAAAGTTCGACATAGCAAGGGAGCAAAATGGTAGTAATAATACATAAGCGAAAACATTTTCGTAGTCTTATTTCTTCAAAGACGCAATCCGTTTTAGCAGACAAACTAAAACTCAAGCAGATGAGATAGACGAGATTTCCACGCAAAATGCAACAGCGTTATGAGATGAACAAGTGTCAGTGAGTTATTTCACCTTTTGAACAATTGCTTTATTTCTATATTGTTACCGCGCAACGTTGTTGGTGAATTAACGGTGGAAGATTAAAGGAAATGCAACACTTATAAAGCATGCTTGTATGTACATGTCCCATCTTCCAGATTTTCGATCTCCATAAGCTCAGTTGCTATTCTTCCTTTGAAGATCCACTTCTTTTGATCCAGGACCGATTTTTTTCTTTTAATTTTGCTTTTACGAGGGAGGGTTCCAGATTTGGCAGAATCACTACCTTGTAATCTAGAAAGTACATGCCATAAATTCAGGCGTAGAGGAAGTGATAAAAATTCCAATTAAAACCAACACGAGAAAGACTACCAGATTTTTGAAGTTTACACGTCGGCACAAGCCGCATCGTAGAGATAACCTTGATTTCTAAACGAAATGAGTTCGTTTGGAGCGAAGCGTTGAAACCGCATAAATATATCTATTCTGCGCGACTTCGTGCGAGGTATGATGGCACTGGACGAAGCCACACTCAACAGCAGTTTGCCTCTAGCGTGATGTAATTGCCAAAGGAATTTTCGGCACGTAACACGAGAAGGTTGTGGTTAACTCATTATTATCGCGGGTGGTTTTTGCAGCGTTGGATCAGAGAGAGAACTGAGAATGTGATCTGTGGGTGACGTTTCCGCAAAGCCGGACAAGCGGCAAGTCAGCAAAAGGCGTCGTGGTCGTGTGGTCCTTGTTGCCATTAGCAATGACTGATTGCTAATCCCACCGCTTTTAACAGAGGCATTATAATTCGCAGCTAGTATGGACGGATGCAATAGAAGCTTTTCATTAGGCCTGCAAAAGAATATAAAGGTAGCCAAGCCACAAGATATCCTACCAGAGAAACACGACTTAAGCGTCATTTTTTGGTGAAGGTTTGAAAAAACTTGGACTAGCAGGTACACAAATCGTAACCTCGCATTTCTACTTTTTCTGAACTTCGTTATACTACAACCGAGAATGATTTTCTAAATTTTCGTTAAATCAGGGTAACTTTTTTGATACTCGTTGTTTAGGTGAATTCATCAGGTAATGTGTGCTTGGTTAAAATGCTAAGGTCCAACACTTCAGCCACCGGTATATTTAAGCAAAAGCAGCATTTTCACCACAGACATTCCACTGCAATATCATTTTTTAAGATACTTAATTGCAGGCAAGCAATCGAAACACTTTGATTTTAAACAAGAGTTTTCGTGCATGCCTTTTGCCTTGTGGGACTGAAATGTCAATCACGTCAAAGTATTATCCAGCAACTGTTTAATATAAAGATGAAGCACTGAAGCATGAAACAAAATATCCGACAAGCAGGAAAGTTTCTAGAATTATGGGAAAAATGGGGCACAGCGGTAGAAACTGTTTCTCATCAATTTTGTTAAAAAACAACGAAAAAGTAGTTTTTCATATAAGCCTACTGTTACTACCTTGGCAGCGTATTTGATTTCTTTGCATACACCAGAAGATGGTCAAACAGAAAAAATTGTCGCTCCTGGATATTGCCAACAGAAATCTTCAACAAGGAGCCTTCTTTGATAAGCCTTGTGCACGTATCAGTAAGGTCAGCACCCTGAATAGAAAACAGAAGTCACAGTATCGGTTTTAAATTAATCTTGCCATGTCACAAAAAATATATTCTGTGAACCATTACGTTACACTGGTCGCTAATAGGAAGTAGTATACCAAGAACTGTTTTGGAGTGTGGCATGATTAAGCCATTTCCCGCCGGAACCGGGTATAAATCCTAACTTTCGGCCAGAACGGAATTCGATACATCCCTAATGTGGCCGTAGGCCGATAAAACATACTTTGCAGCTACACAGAACTCTATTTTCGAAAGAATTTTAGTAATTTGGTTAACTAATTAGTTGGTTGATTGAAGGCGATCAGGATTCATGCGCAGTTCATCTTTTGATTTGCGTAAGAGCGTATGAGTGAACAGCAGTTAAACAGATTGAGGTTTAGGTCTCATCTTTTAGCTGAAAAATTTTCGAAAGTTCTAAGCAACAACAATCGCAGCTTCTCTAACTTTAGCCTGAGCCTCATATCAGAACCGTCGCGAGAAAGTTTTCAATAGGGGGGCTTTGCATTTGTGCGTGGGGGATCGACCTTCTAAAAATTGACAAAAACTCCACTTATTTATAGTGTTTCATATTTCAATTTGGGAGGATTGGAGCTTTGTTTGGGAGGGCTAAGCCCACCAAAGCCCCCCCGTGGCGACGGGTCTGCCTCATATACGTTTTAAAGACGGCATGAACAATTGATAGTGAGTGTTTCATTGGCTAAAGTTACAGTAGAAGCTGAAGCGTAAGCATATGTAGAAGCAAAACCCCTACTTCCCAGTTTGCGATGGTTGCTTGAATATCTTCCAGCTTTTCAAGCTGTTCAAGTTGTCGTTTCGTCTCGTTCACATTGCTGCACACGCCTTTCATCAAGTTCAAAGCATCTTTCACGTCCTCGTAGTCCGGATGATCGCCAGGAGTTTTCTTGAGTAACTCCTGCACAGCAGTCAAGTACATTAAGAATCGTCGAGCACGAAAACAATTTTAATCAGTTCCGCGAATTTTGCAAATTTCATTTTTATTAGTTTCCCACTTTTTTCGCTAAAGTGTAGAGTAAACCACAGTAAAAAGTATCTCTGCGCGGTTTTCACAGCTCCTGCCATTGTTTTACTGATAAGCGTAATCATGTAACCACACAAACCTTCAGCAACAAAGGATACTTGCAAATCCGCTGAATCGGTGTGAGGAGGAAGCCTTCCATTGAAACGTCGTTTACGTAATTTCCAAGCAAAAGACACCCCTGAAACACAACCAAGATAAAGTTTTTTAACCTAACCACACACCTCTCCTCCGTAACTTGTAGAAGGCGAGTGGGAAAAGCATGGAAATTCAAAAAGATATTAATACAGAGGTTAGGCTTTTACAAAACCTGAAGACCAGACAACGGACGTTAGTGCAATAAATTTCGACAACGCATACCGATGCACCCAATAAGTTATGCTGGACATGTCTAACACATTTGCTTCTTCCTACAGAAACGTTGACCCCGTTCGCGCCCCCGATGTCAACTCGTTTGGATACGCTACTGCTGCGAAGCCACTCAAGACGCAGACCGAACAGGATATCATTAAAATTCCCAGGGGCGAAACCTTATCGAAACATTGATGAAAGCTAGCTGTGAATCATATTTAAGATGAAAAGCTACCTACACACCAAAGAATTGGAAAAAGAACTCGATCGGCATCACGCCTACTTCGCCTAAATGTCTTGGCAGCATACGCGTGACGGTTCAGGGCCAGCTTGCGCATTTTCAGCAGCCCACCAACGATAACCGTGTCCGACCAGTGTACAATCAGTGCTGATGAGCCAACAGCAGCGTTGCATAACGAGATATAACACTAGACCAGTGGTTCTCAACCTTCCATGGTTTGTGGCCCCCTTCCAAAGACTCTCAACACTTGTCGCCCCCTGCTCATCAATTCAAATACCTAGCTTTGTTTTGGGTTTTGCAATACCACGACAGAGCTATTCAGTGGCCCCCGGAGAACCGCTCCGTGGCCCCCAAGAGGGGCCGTGGGCCCCGGTTGAGAAACCCTGCACTAGACAATCAAATCTACTTTTTCGAGACACACGTACAATCGCACACCAAAAATTTACGCCAATTAAAACTAACTTGGGAGCCACGTACAAAGTTCATTGGTGCGCTTACACTCATGGTTTTGAAATGGTCGTCGGCGGAAAATCATCAGCTATTCCGCAAGAAACTCATTTTGGATGTAATTATCATCAGTTTCAATCTCCCCATCTTGCTAGAGTAATGCAAAATGTGTTCCGTGGATAAAGTTGAAAAACACTGAATTACACGATCGTTCCACTGAATGCCATTAATGGTTTTCAGGACTGAATGCGGTTAAAGAACGGTGCACAGATGGTGTCTTGCTCTCGAATCAAATATACGCTAATGATTCGGTTAGGCGACGTAAAACATTGCAACTTTGCTGAGAGTTTTGTCCGCAGGGATTGCTTGCTGGTTTAAGCCGAAAAGTCACTAATTCGTGAATCGTGACGAATGCAATATTGCCCCCAAGAGGCGTTGGCTACAGGGTGCGTGTTGTGTGCACGTCAGCCGCACTCGCGTTGACGCAATCCCCAACTTCCTGATCGATGCAACAGAACGTTCCAAGCGATGTAGGGAGCTTGGTTCTATCTGAACATCGTCACAGCAGAAAATGACGTTAGAAGTGCGACGCTTCGTTTCAGATATACCCGCTGGAACGGGAAGTAGGAAATACTTTGTTGAAAAACAAAGAAATTCCGAATGCAGTTCACGATTCATTTTGCAGCTAGTTCCTCGAACGAAGTTTCAAAGCGTGCGTTCCAATTTGGACAGTTCGATAAGAGATCCTATGAACCAAATAGCGAACTATTTGTTACTTTCCCTTAGTGTTTGTTTGGTTTCATACACCAACA
>JGI24159J19872_10000301_pt1 | contig 40310 bp, 34 predicted proteins | sample Ectturendosymbi4_FD_19872 | JGI IMG/M metagenome (IMG submission 19872) | reverse complement strand
CAATGCTTAGGAGCACAAGATGTAGCGGTAAGTTGATTTGTTACGATACAGCAGAGCAAGGCGGAACCAAACACTGCCAGAATGTACTCGCGACCAGTACGCTGAAGAAAAACTAAAGTTATCTTGTCGAAGAGCTTCAAAAATTTTTTGAAACAAACACAGTGCCGCCATGCATGAATGCATTTGCGGCGCAACGCAAAACACAATCGCACAAAGCACACAATTAATAAAAAAGAAAAATACAAGCAAACGAAAGCATTACACTCTTGGAGAAGACCGTTGTTAGCATAAAAAGGCATATAGCGGCATACGGTCACGTAAAAACAAACCTATTCATAATTTGCATTGAGCCTAACTTGTAATAAAGCTCGACTTCTCGTCATAGCCAGTAAAAGATTAAGTGCTCTTTTGCGTTTCTACGCATTATTCGGGACATATTGGGCAATACAGCTGTGTTTAACTGAGGGTTGTTTGCCTAGATTACTACTGTTGCGATGATGCGTCATGGCCTCGACGACAATGTGGCATCAGTTTCTAACTATGGCGGCATTTTCTTGGTTTGGACCTGGCTGCCCTAGAGGCTTTTCCCTGTTACCACATAATGCGCTTTGTGTTATGTGCGAGATTTGGCATGAACAATTAGTCAGCTGGCAGACAGACTTAAAATAAGAATCCAACAGGTGCTTTCGTTTGTGCTTTCGCTGAAGCCTTCCAGTGGAGCTTTGTCTTATTTAAAGCACCGATCTTTCAAGAAGTGTCATTTGTCCGTTTCTGGCAAAAGAAGTCAACTGTTTATAGACTGATTTTTAGCATGAGATACGCGGTTGTACTGCACCAAAGATCGTGAACTGTGGTCTTGATGTTCGTGTCGTGACCCAGCAGGCCAAGTTTATTTAACGACGAGTTGGTCAAATGCCCTAAAATTCATTATGCGCGTCTTGTAGGAAAAGGTCGCGTAAGACCAACCTTTGACTATTTCGCTTGTTTTTATAAGTGGTGCACCTGCATGAGAAGCATGCGTCGGTTCGAGCGACTGACCGATTGGTTTTGCGGTCTCTGGTCGTATTTTCAATTTGATTCGATTGGCGTTGGCCAAAGTGTTGAAAGCAATAATAACTTTACCTTGCCAATAAGCGCAGTGGATCGTTCTTTTGCCTTCGTCATGCCCTACCGCGAATGAAGTTCCGTGAACAGGAAATCAACTCACTGAAGCGGGCAAGTGGTGCCGGTATTGTCCATGGCGACTCCAACACTGAGCGACATGTTAGTTCGCAGAACAAGGTTGCCAGATGGTGCCAAATTTAGCAAATATTGCCAAAAGTCACTTTTTTCCAAAAATTTGCCAACTTTGTTGGCAATATTTTTTATGCCAAAATGTTGCCATTTTTTGAAATATCAATTGTCAGTATTGACAAAACAATCCATTTTGGATTATTTATCAAATGAAAATCCAAACTTTAGAGCGAAAATACACATCAACATTAAGCGTTGTGAATTACCAATCTAATCACCCTTCAATTTCCGCGAAGCATAGTTACTGGTACTGTGCTTTACAGTGGAACTTGTGTTCAATCATCAAAAATTAAGAAATGAAAAGTGTGGAGAAAATATAAATTGCAAAAAAATAAAAAAACTTTAAGTATCGAAAAATCAATAATCCCAATAACATTGCCATTGTCAAAATTGTTTTGCCAAAAATATGCCATTAAGTGAACGAATATTGCCATATTCTTTGTCAAGCATCTGGCAACACTGTCGCAGGTGGTCAAACGCTGCAGAAGAAGACGTGCCTTCACCAACAAACGGCTGTGTGGTCAACATTATGCTTTAGCGTCGGCTTTGACAGCCTGCTTCCTCAAATTTACAGTCAAATTTTATTTGCTTTTCACGTATTTCACTTTGTGATTTTATCCATCTGCTATAAAGGCCATTTAATGGTGACAGTGCAGGTGTGTTCACTCACGAGTGAAATACGTCCGGAAGACATTCGATAAGAGCAACGCTGAACTACGTAATAATGCAGCTGTTAACTGCGTAATCGCTTTAGAGTACAGCTCTCACGTCTCATTCTACTGGTCTGCAAGTTTTTACTTAGGGTTCTCAGCGCGGCTTCATGGCGACGAAATCTTAGCAAAGATACAAGATTTCTACAATTAATCACCTGACGCCATAGGCGTAGGGGCGGGGGGGGCAAGGGTCTGTGGCCGCCCAAATTATTTTGCTTCCGGGAAAAAATCATTTCAAGTAAGAAAATAATTTTTGTCACAATATCGCACTTGATTTACTGTACTTTGAAATAGGCGAGCATGCCAAACTGTGTAAGAATTAAAGAATCTTTTGGGGATGCTAGCCATTAAGTCATTGTTAAGAGTTTTTCTAATGTTACCTCTACAGAATCGTGACCATTTGCTGCACTATACTTTAACCTTAGTAAAAAATTATTTACCTAAATTGTAATCTTTAACAAAACGTTTTTTGTCAGTTTAATTCTTTTCTGGCATTAATGGAGTGAAAATTGCATCAGATGTATATTTTTATTACTTAACGAAGTTCAAATGCACAATATCTTGAAAATCAACTATTTGGATATGAGCACACTTTCACGAGCAAAACGCTGCAGCGCCTCCAGAATTTTTGACCACCTATGCCATACGCTGCTCTTCCGAGAGTTTCACTGCCACCCTCCTCTGACTTTGCGCGTGAACTGCTGATCTACATTTGCAATTCTCGCAACAGGACTCACACTGCGCTTACCCAAGCGTGACGGTCGTACAAGGACGATACATCAAAAGCCAGGGGTGCAGGGTAATAAATCGCCCGCCAGTAGCTGATAAATGTGAAGAATCTGGTGAAACTCGAAATTGGGCTGATGGCCTTTTTCAGCTCTTCGAAAATTTTCATGAAAAAAGTGGAGCATACGGGAAAAAGTATGGCGAAGTGGTTGCGACAATCAAATAGAAATTAAAAAAATTGTTGAGCAAAATACCTTTACCCTCCCAATTGGTTTCGCTCCCCTGCAGCTGTTATTACGTCATTAAAAAGTGTGATATTTTTCATCTGTTCGTGAAACTGGAAGACGTCATGAGTAAAAGTAACCGTTCGAACGGTCGGACTTAATTAACAAAAATACAGATCAACATTGAGCGTCGTGAATTATTATTCACAAGTTTCAACATTCTTTTAAAACTCAAACGCTAGATGATTATCTGTCTTCCATGCTGGACACGCTTAACCAAGTAGTCTGAGTTCATGCAATCAAAAATATTAGTCATTTATCGTTATGCTGCATGCACACACATATCGGCTCGCATCGACAGAAACAAAAAGTGGTATACACGAAATACAAGGTGATGTACAAAAATATTAATTGTGAAATTGTAACTCAAAGAAATCCAAACCTATCTTCCGTTCAAGGTTTCCCCTAAAACATGTGACGTCACTCGTGCAGAACACCAGCCACCAGAAAAAGCGACGACATCGTCGGTTTGCACGTAGCATGTAGCATGGTGCAAGACGTGCGAACAACGTCACGGGTCATGTGAAAGCAAAACATCTGAGGACAGACGAACGGTAGTCGGAGAAAAGATCGCTTTGGGTGGCCTCGATTTTGCTGTAATATCGCTACCGGCTACAACAGCGATAATCTCGAAAGCATTGGCTTTTTCCGTAGCGGACATGCTGGTGTTCCACGCATATCTTTTTGCAAGCGATGTTCAATAGCAAAACAACTTTTTAGCTTTTGGTGCGAATTATGCTGCCGTGCTCGGATATTCCTTTTTACATTTACCGCTCTCGATACAAACGATCCAGTGATCCAAGAAGAAAGCCTCGCTGTAACACAGGCCGTTCGTGAGGAAGTTTTTAATTTCCGAAGAGATACATGGTTTATCCGGAAGGGTTTTAAACAGCGGTTTGGGTCCAACTCCACGCGTTTCTGTGAACACGACGGGAAGGCAGTGTATTAAATGTTACGCAAACAACCCTTACTATCTTGTCCTATCCGGATAAAACCATTTACACTTCGTGGTGTCTTTCACGCCAATAGAAGGAAGGGCTTTGTTTTCTTGTTTCTCATGTACCAGATGAAAAAGTCGGACGCAATTGTTTGTGCAGCTCATACAACCACACGGTGGCAAATCGTATGCCGAGGGTCATGAAGTCGTGCTGACAGCAGATAAGCCCTGCGCGGGTCAAAGAATCCAATTCATTCTTCCATGCAGGTCACTGTTGAGTGGCTGGTAGCGAAGTAGTGTCACGATTATAGTGATTACCGCATGAGCTATTTTCGAAAAGCTTCTGCTAGTTTCATCGTTTTTGTAGATTTAGGAGCCTTCATCGAGTAATTTTGGGAAAAAGTTCTCAAGTGCTTTGAGATGCCATTAGCTATTCCAAACGAATAGTTTGGGTTTCGACGGTCGTTGAGAGAAATGGTAAAGTTACGTGTTTAGAAACTAAATAATTTGCAGTAAGTTTAGAGGTGAAAACCTCAACCGGTGATGTCATATACAGTTAACAAAGTGAAAGCATTCGCGAGTTTTTCTGCCATGAATTTGCACGGAACAATGTAATACAATGTGGAAATAGATTAATTCACTGTATCGCCTTTTAATTACAAATTAGTTGTACCTTGCAACATGTCGTCATTAACTACACCAGGGGTGGAGAACCTATGGCCCAAGGGCCAAATGCGGCCTGCATGAAAATTTAGTATGACCCGCACAGAATTTTCATTGCCCATGTTAGAACACAACGTCGCGTCAAAACGAAACTCCATGACAAGCAGACACTTAGACAGCAAGTCAAGAGAAATCTCTCTCGCTCTTTGACATAGTTTTTCCTCCTTATCTTCCTTTCGACGATAAAGGTAGAATTTCAAGATAAAATTGATTAAATTTTTCGGCCCGCCAGTGATAATCCACAATCCATGCAGCCCGTGATAGCATATAGGTTCCCCATCCCTGAACTATACTCATAAATGTGGTAGTGATAAATGGTGTATAAGTTGGTTGCCTGTGCCTTATGAACATTTTTCTGAGTGGTTGCTTGTGCATTCATTTTCACTTATGTTAAAACCACCTTCAACCCTAAAGTTTTAATTTATGTCGAAAAAAAGAAGCTTAATTTATCTCAGTGAGTTCAGTGTCATGGAAAAATGGGGCATAAACACCAAAACCAGCATGGGAATAGATTGCAACTTGAGAATTTTTCGTCAATGCTTGCACGAGCGGTCGGGATCTTCGCCTCATTCTCACTCATGCTGGTACTTCTCGCATTCTCGAGCTCCACGGCCCATCGTGCCGCCCGGAATTTCAAGCATTTGGCGCTCACGCCAGCTTCGAAAGAGGTGTTGAGATCCTGGCCCCGCCATGCGTTTCTTCATGCACAGACGATTTGAGACTAGGTTCACTCGCTTTTCCAAAGCTTAAGTGGGGTTTTGAAACGTAGATGTCTTGCTTCAGCCGAACTTCTTCCTTTTGTTTATTTATTCGCTTGTTACTTTTTTTACTTTCTCTCACTCACTCGCTCCTGCACAGTTTTCGTTCACTTGCTCGCTTGCTGCTTCTTACATGTATTCAGCTTAGGATAGACCAACGTTCAAGATGTACTTCAGTCGATGCTTTTTGCAGCGGACTGAATTGGGAGCTAGCAAAAACAGTCCAGCGTAATGCACCCCACATTATTTAATTTGGTTGATAATTAGCGCCTCTGTTTTTGGGTTTCAAAATGTAACACTTTTTATTTGTTTTAATAGCGCTTGCAAGTAACTGTTAATAGCTACGATAGAGCTGGCAATCAACAAAAGTTTCGTGGATGAAAAAAAATATTTGCAAAGGATAAAAACCGTTAAAAGTTGCAGAAAGTCCTGAAAAATGAAACAATTAAAATTTTTGCGCATTTGGTAGTGAGCAATTTTTGCCTGGCTTGCCCTTCCTTGTCCAACCATGCTGCATGTTGCTGTAACTTCCTTCAGAAAACCTTTCACAAGATGTTTTTGTTAATCATGAGAACTTTAGTGTATTTCCGATTACAGTTTTTCTAAAATTTTTGCCAAAGGTGTGGTTTGTTGAAAGTAGAGTTAGACAAAAGCAAGCAGCCATCTCGTAGTGTTCGTCAGTTTATGTAGTCAAGCACTTCATGTGTGAGCGAATTGTTCGCATGCAACAGAAAACCGTTAAAACAAATGTCGATGCAGCGATTTACTCCTTTGATCGAGTTGATTCATTGATTTATCAGTGAAAAGCAAAGAATGCGACCGATTGCTTGCTGCCGATCAATAAAGCTCACAGCGGCAGCGAAACGTTTCCGAGAAATCCCGACACTGCATGAAGTGGGCGAACGCGAAGACTGTTGGTCTACGAGAAACATCAATTGTTGCCGTGGCACTGCGGAATGCGATTATATCGTTGGAAAAAATCGAACGACTGCCCAGACCTGCTGGCTGCTCTGTTTGCTTGAATGCGAACGGTACTTCATGAAGTCGTAAACGCGTCATTCGCAAATCCCTAGCGTGACAAAACGTGTAGCATAAGCAGGCAAACCATCATGGTGAACGCTGCGATTTACGATGTGCCTGGAATGTTTGTCTTGGACGTGCAGAACTCGTATTTAATGTCGTGACAAAATGAAATTAGTTTAACTTTAATGTTATAGCATTTTTTTAAGGAAAATGGTAGGTACTCGGTATGGACCTGTAGGGGCCCGATTCTCTGATTCTAGGGACCCGATGATAATTTTCTCTAACTCTCGGAACCCGATTTTCAATTCTAGTGACCGGAAACGGGTCCCTAAAACGCTTTAAAAAACCTTGGTTATAGGCATCTGCAAGCACTGCATCCAGTCGCAAAGTTTTAGTGTTTGGGTGGTGGCTATCCGCGAACAGCTATGGTGTGCGAAGAAGGCCACAACGTTCATTTTGCGAATCGCTCGTCAGCGCCGTTACCTGTTATCTCTCGGTTATCTCTCTACCAAAATTGTCAAGTTACTGCTGCGACCCAGGTGTGGGGTTCGGCGTCAACGACAAAGGTCATGTGACGTCAGCCACAAGTTAAACAAGCAAAAGTTTGCCAATGTTTTGGATTCCAGTATGAGAAAGTTAGATGGCTTTGCGACCTATGTCTAGCGGCGAACGCAACTCCGGTATTTGCGTCTACTGGTCAGCTTTCAGCGTATAAGGTCATGACAATGTTTTCGCGTGGTCTCTCCCTTCTACACACTGTTTCGATTTTTTCTGCATGCTGGCAGTGAAATAGGACCCTGTGAACTCTTTTCAATGAACTTCCTCAAACTGATATTTTCGTATTCAGAAAATTGCTCAACCAAACTTTGTTTCATTTTTGGCAATATCGCAAGGGGACTTCCACGATGCTATCTTTACTGCAGGTACCAACTGCGTGTGAAGCTCTGAGAAAAACACTTAGCAACCGTCAAAAAGAAATGGTGCTTGAAAAAATTGTATTTTGTAACCCTACCGTAAAAGGCAATTCCCCTCACTAACCCTGTTTGATGCATGGACTGCAGTGTTGTTTGTTTACACTGTGCGATGGATTTTTTGGCAGGGGAAAGTTTTAAACATGAAGGACAGGCCTATCACGAGCGTTGCTTTGGTTTGAAACACAGCTAAGTCATGCTCCGCAGTGCTTATTCTTCATTTTTTGGGTTCTATTCCAAATATTTTAATGTATATTTCGTGAAATATTCATGTCCTATTTCAACTCCGTCACTGGTAAACGTTTATGAAAGTACGAATGCGGCGCGGCACTTCCCGTTAAATGCAGCGAGCATCAAGGGCTGCAACACGTCACATCACATTAAAAATTCCACAACCTCGGTTAGTTTCGTATGTCGGAACCCTTCCATCGGTTTTTCAAAATTCTCCTGAGATCGTCTGATTTGATTTGGTTGTATTGCGTCGGCGCCACATTTCCTGCCAACATTCTATGCGTTGCACCTTGAAGAGAGTTCGGTTGCCCTCAGTGACCTTGCTGACATCAACGTTTAAACTGTGGGGTATAGACTTAAACTGAGCAGTGGGACGTTTCTGAAACTAAGCAACGAATAAATAGAACCAGCTCATCTCCAAGGAATAGCCCATCAGGGGACACTTCGTAAATGGCTCTGTTTACTAACAGACAACCAGAGCTGTGTGTAAACACCCTAACCCTACAGTTGGGGAAGCAGGAACTCCCATTTGACGCGAAATTCAATCCTGAAGCGCTTCTCACGATGTCGTCGGTGATTTTTCTGGTTTTGCGTTGTCAACCTTGAGTCGTCCCGGGAGGCGTCTCCATATTTCTTCCCCATGTTCTGCATATTCAAGGTGACTTTATTCAAACAACTTCAGGCTATACCCTGAATTTCTTCAAACAAGTGTTAAAGTTCCTGAATGCAGCAGCATAACATTCGGTTCTCGTAGTTGCCAACGACGAGTAACCAAACCTTCGTGCAACATTCTTTCAACTACTGGAGCCTTTCAAACAAGCATCGAAAAAATGTTAGGAAATATAGGAGCAGACACCTCGTTAGAGACCTTAACTGTGGCCTTCTGGTTTTTGTCAAAACTCTCAACTTTCTGGGTGGCGATGGAGTCACCTTGTGACCGCTTTTCGAACGACTTCAGAGTTTCTGCAACCTTGACAATGTCTTTTTCAGAGTAGCGTATCACTCACGCATATAGACTTCGTAAATCTGTTATTTTTGTAGGCGGAAGAAACACCCAGGAAACGCAAACTTTTCTATTTTACACATATTTGTTAAAAGCACGGTAGAGAACGTGTGTGTAGTATGGTTTCGCGCAATATCTTGCTCACAAGGTGTTAACACTTTGCTGAAATTTGAAGTGCTCGACGCAAATAAAGCGTCCAATCCAAAACGCGGCGCTGTTCGTTTGCCCTTGCTGTGGCTGTGCTGTGAAGCACATTACAACAATGTCTTCCAGTAGGAAGTGGTCTAATCTGCCAACAGTTAATGATTAACTCTTGTAACTGAGACGCCAAAGCTCTTTCCGTATATGTTTTCTAACAGGGCATCTGGCGTCAGTGAGCATCTCAAAGGACAAACAGCCTCGGTGACGAACAGCTGACAAATGAGCGTTGAAAGCTTTTGCTTTAAGACAAACTTCAGATGCCAACAAAAACAGCAAACCTTGCTTGCTTCGTTGATACACCAAACGCAAGTGATCTGCTTCAGTCTTTAACTCGATTGTGCGTGGCACGATTGCAATGTTTGAAAATTTCGCCTGATGATGTTGTGTGTTTTATTAGATGTTGTTTGCCCCAAAGCCTTTGGACAGGTGACGAATGCCCAACCAGATCAACCAAATAGTTTTAGACTATCGCAGAAACAACTACCAGCCAACCTGAGTCGTCTGTATAGCAGCACGCGCAAGGGCCAAGTGCTTTAGTGCAAACCTTCACTGAATCAAATAACAGGACTCTTCCGGTCAAAGAACAGAAGGGGTATTCATTTGACTGGGTCACTTGGTCCCGTTAATGCTGGGCAGCGACTAAGTCAAGGTCACTGATCAGCATGTGGTTTTCTTATAGTTACATCCCACATGGTTTTCCGCTACTCCAGGCAGCCTTTCCAGTTTCTGTCGTGACATTTTTATTGCTATTGTTTTTCAGTGAGTGCACATCAAGCAACTCCACTTTAAACTGCCTTCTATTGTTCGGCGGGATTGTGTTGTTTCTCACCGGCTTTACGGTTTATTACCAAAGCTTACGTTTCACCGCTAGAGATACACTTTTTTGCTAAAGGTGCCACTTTTTTGGGTCATCGACCCTAATGGGAACAAGCGAGTCACGTGAACGGAAACTTAACCGGTTGTGACATTGTCGTTTCGCTTGTACGACTGTATTTAACGTCTTGCTGGACAAGCCCGGCAGCGATAAAGACAGTTGTTTTGAGAAACGTTGATGGATGAGTGACTTTAACAGAGTGACCAGTATTTTTCAACGGGGCTTTGTTTCCTAATCCTGCGAAACCATGCCGGGAACATTATAACTCGACGACTGAAACAGAACCAGTAGCATTGTTTCAACTCTGACTGGATAAGTTCTCTCCTGATAGCTGTTATGGTAAAATCCGATTGCACAAAAGTACGCATACGTTTTTTTTGAAAAATAAAAAGAGTTATCACCCTCCATACTTTTATTCATGTTTTATTCGAAGGTTTTACAAACTTCTCACACGCATAGTGAAGCTCAAGTTCCAAGTTCACAAAAATACAGTATACACATTTTGCGAATGTCAATCTATCTAAATTATTCGCATTGAAAGATTAATATACACCCAACAATTTTGTGGTAATATTGTGAGCGTTATTTGACGTAGTTGTCAGAGGGTATTTCATATTTTTATGAAATATATAAGCACTGTAACTTTGAGCAGGCATTTCTTACACCGAATAATGTGAAAATATTTTTAACCGTTAGATCAGGTCAGTTTAGTCATGATGAAGAACAGATCTTGTCTTCCGAAAAAAGAATGATTGAACAAATGGTTTACGATAAAGCAGAACATGGTAATGGAAGTGACGAGCAGAAATATTAGTTTTTGATGTTAGATATAATCGCACTGCACACGAAAGTACCGGTCTTTCAGATCCCGTATAACATNCTGCGGAATATCACCAGAGCGTTTCGGTTGACAGCCCAGGGGCATGTATTCTCNCTGGATAGCAACAATGACGCAACGGTTCAGGCATTTCTGTGCCTTTCTTCGCTTTTTTCACGGCCTTCCACGAACGAGCAAAGGAAAAAGTTCCTTGCGTAATGCCATACGAGTCAACGACTGGTAATGAGCGCAGCGGGTTTATGGGCGTCGTAACGGTGACAGTACAGTCGATAGAATTTCATCAGTACAGTCGATAGAATTTCAGGATTTGCTTTTGAGCTGTTACTTGGCTGCAGAAGGCGTATTGGTCCTATTACCTTAAAGAAAACCAAGAGAACAGGCAGTAGGACAAGTTGTTTATTGTAGCTCTGCTGATTTAAAGCTAATGACAGAGACAACTGGGACACAGGTGTGGGTTGCACCGGAGTATTTTCGGGGTGTTGCGAAATATTACACCACTGCCATCAACTGAATCAAATTTACTGCGTATCAGCTTTTAAGAAAACTTTCATTGCAGTTGTGTCAAAGTCAACTTACTGTTTATTGCTCTTTTTACTCAAATCCTTTTCTGTAACACTGCATAATAGTGTGATAGACTTTATGTGTGAATTTGTTGGATATGCTATTGCTAATAATTGAAAAGACTGTGGTATGCTCCATTTGCTCAGAATCAGCTTGAACTACGTCCGGGATTTACAGGAAATGTGGCCGGTATTGGCAAGAACATGTAGAAAATCAACCTTTCACCTTTGGCAAAAGCTGGAAATGCAAAATGTGAATTGGTGATGTTAGTTGAGCGGTTACACGGCACTGCGTTCTGCAAATGGCTAATGCGTGGATTGTTCTGACATCACGACACGTGTGCAACTCGTTATGTATTTAATGGAAAAAATCAGTGCGTGGGGTTTTCAATCGACCCTTCGGTGAATTGCAGGCATGCTGACTGTTGGACAGGCCTACAGTACTCGTTGCGAAATCTAGTGGCAGTGTTGGTTTTGGTGAAGGTCCTGAGATTTTTGTGGTTATGAAAGATGGGCTAAAATTTAAAGGCGCACAAGAATGATTACACATCATTTGGTCATTTTCCAGCTTAGTACGAAAGAGATGTGTCCATCGATCGATAACAAGTGTACAACACCCTATAGCCACTTTCAATATGTAGATCATACAATTTAGAAAGAAGTGATTTGCTCAAAAATCTCAAGTCTTGTGGGCAACATGCATTGTTAAATTCAGAATGTGCAGTTACGGATTTATTGAAAGTTTCACTGACAGTTGAGTAGGGCTGGCACTGTTGAACAGCTGTGTACAGCCGGACATACTAGAGAAGTTATTTTGTTTCAAAAATAAGCTTTGCTGTTCAAGACTGTGAAGTCTTTCCAAGTGGAAAGACTCGGCTTGAGTGCAATTTGTCGAGTGCAAAGAGCTTGTGGAACTTGGTTTCGTTCTTACTTTGCGTATTTTTCACAAGCCGCGTTGACGTAAAATGTCTTGGCTCATGCTACGCTTTTATGTCGCGAGCGATGCCAATATGACGAACGAAAGTCTTGTGTCGGCATGATTCATCCGCTTAATGGATCGTTGTAAATCACGGGATAGCTTGAAAAGAATGTCATTGTTTTTGCAAGAGAATATGAAATACTAGACAAGCTACGCCCTGACCCTTCAAAATATATGCCAAGTGGACTGTACGCCCAGGAAATGGGAACAATAGTTAAGTGTGTAGCTCATGTTTAAATACTCGGTGCATGAATGGGGCTCGGCTTGTTTCTCAATGTGGTCAAATTGCCGTAGCGCGAGCTCGATCAAGAAACCAAATATCGTCAGAGACCTTCCGCACACTGTAAATCATGTGCAGTATCATCATACATAACGCACGACTTAACTTTGATTGTACTGCTGTACCCATTAAGTTTTGGCGAACTCAGGACTGTATTAAACTCTTCGTAGAGAAAAACTTTTCACAGGGTTGAATTGGAACATGCTATTCTCCAGTGGTACTGCAGATTTTTATTGGTTTACTGATTGCTGTTGGCGATTGAACTACTGTTCGCTGTACCTTAAATTCCGTTGTTATGTTATGCACTATTGTAAGCAGTGCACAGTTCCGTTGCTACGATCTACAGACGTAATTGCCTTTGTTGCTAAGTGAAAAGAGCTGTGCGGCTATTTTCCTAACGCTCCACTGACTACACAACGATTTTTGGAGTACCCACGCGTGGTCTTCAGTTCAGCTGTACCTTAAGGATTATTGAACCCGCGGAGCTACGGAAAACAAAGCAGCTGCATGAGTGTTGCTTCGAGAGGAATTTTTTTGAGTCAAAAGTACAAGCGGCCTTTCTGTTTCACAACTCTGAATGCGAGGATACTTAGCAGAAGCCATGTCCAAAACATCAACGTCTTGTTTCATACTGAAACGTTATTTCAGCTGGCTACTTTGTTCAAATGCCCTTGAAAAGATAAAAAGAAGCATGGATCCGGATTGAAGGCGTTTATTTGATTTTCACGACTGTATTTTACGGATTAAGAGGCTAAGTTGAAACATGAGATCTCTGGGAACGAAAAAGCTCCGCTCAAGCGAAACTTCAGTGTTGATTTTTGAAGGGAACGGGGTGTCCAGTCCAGTTGCAACATCATACCAAATTAGTTGCGCAACGGTGCAGACCACGGCTGACCCGAAATGATGAACTGAGATAACATACCAAGCTGATGAGGAAGTGTCACTGCTATAATGATCAGTGATCTGCAAAATGGCATTTCCCATGGACTGGACAGAATTTAAGGATATTATACTTTGCCGGCTTAAAGCTTGTGGTCAGATCAGCAATTAAATGGACTGCTCTTCTTCCCCTCCCGCGTTTGTTTGCATGTGGTGTAAATTGTCGGTTGGCTTACGTCAAACGATGTAGCCTCCGGCTGCGATTAAGCGCAGACGTTGGAGAAGTTTCAGTTTTCCGCTGCCGCTCTGTGAACTAACGGCATAGTGTTGTCAGCTGTAAATAGGTGATCGACACTATGTAACGCTACCCGGTAATAGATGCACATTTTAGGTGTGAACCTCACCTTTTCACAACTTGGCGTGGGCGTCGACATAACGTGTTCGTAGAAAGGTGGGTTAGTCAGATCGCTTTATTCCTATCATCTCGGTGGAACGCTTCAACGCATTTAGTAGCTGAATGTTGTTCTTCAATCGTGGAGCTATGCGAGAAAAGCTTTGCTAGTTATTTCTTCTCGAGCTCAGCTAAACTGCGGTTTTTCAAGAATTTCAGTTACGTTTTTGACCAGCGTAAGCAATTATAGTAACTGTTTGGTGCTAGTTCCAAGAATGTCTTAAATTTTGGTATGTTTAACAAACGTTACCCGAATCTAGAAGAGAGATACAAGATTGGGCGCAGTAAAACACAAATCATGTCTGCGGTGCTGCAATCAAGTGTGTGTAAATATTATAAAATGAAGCAATGGCAGTTTACATCTAAGGCGGAAGAAGCATCGTAGGAATCATTTATTTCTGTTTAATTAGTGATATTTCTAAGTAAAATTTCCGTGATTGCAGTTTATGTTCATTTGGCCAATTCCTGAGCTGCCGAAGTACTTGAAAATTAGTAAAATCATGACTTGGCTTATATATGACTGATGGGGTTAGATCGGCATGTACTCGCTTGCTTTGTCAGCATTTCCGTTACAGAAGTTTCTCCGCTTTCACATTGATCCGAAAAAATGCTTGAGTTATGCGGCAAATCACGAACGCCACGTGTGGTCTGCCTCAGTCGAATCTTTCCCGTCATTCGAATGAACATGAATGGCGAAGGAATTCAGCAGCGTGACCTTGTTTGTCGTTCTCAAAACCTTGTTTCCTATCACGCTTGTTGTGGAAAAAAGTTATGGCAAAAGTTGTAGTCGAAGAAGCTGCAATCACGACAGATTACAATTCGAATCGCTAAAGCGTCTATGTAATACCCAAAGGTGGAACCTTTCGCTGCTTTGCAATCTGCGACCAATTTGTCATTGCTTTCTTTTGTTGCTTCTTTAAGACGTACAAGAGACAGCTAGGAGGTTCAGGCGCAGATATTTATCGTAAATATGGAATGAAAGCTTGTTTGTCCTGCACACCCGCAACAGACAGAACTGCTTTGCGAGTACCAAAAAAACACGAATGTTTGTAACAAAGATGAATTTTAGATCAGCGATGAAGTACTTCAAAAGCTTTGATGCGCCTAGCATTGTTCACGCTGCTGCACGTGGCCTGATGTCCTGCGCAAAGGAAAGCTCAGGTGTTAAACGGTGGTTTATAATGCTTATTTTAGTCATTTGCTAAACAGGTGAACCCATCTTCGTCTACTCTATTCGATGCGTGCACGAGGTCATCATTGTCGTTTAGAGCTTATGCTTTCCGTTTGCTTCGAAGTAGTTTAAATCTTCACGATGTGAAATTTGAAGTAATTGTGAAGTATGAGGGTGAGCTGCTTAATCGTGCGTGGAGAAACACTGAGAAGATGACGATGCAGCAAGTTCAGCTTGTCGGTTTCATCCAAATGATCACGTTACAGGCGTAGCTAACGTGAAGAGACCTACAGCGCTGGGCAACAAAGAGCTGTCAAGTGTCACTGTTAATTAATTCATTCCGTCCGAACGCCATGTTTGCCTTTCGCACCGAAACCATCATCCTTGAAGCCTGTTGCGCCATCGTCGTGCCAAACGTGTTGAACGACGGTAAATACCTCAATGCTGCCTGAAAAAATACCCGCGGGTGATCGCGACAGGAACGCGATTGCGCTGAGCGTGCCAAATCCCTAAGCTTTGGTCCACGTTTCAACCGCGCTATGGAAGCCCCCAGCATACCAGCTATGTTCAACATGCAGATAAATCTCCTAACAGCAAAATAGCTTCGGAGCTTTCGGTAACAAAGACCACGGGAAAAAGCTACTCTAAAAAAGTTTTCAGTGTTGTATATGAGTTTTTTCAAATATTTTGAGGAAATTTGTGAATGACAGGAAGTAGAAGGTCCAATACGCTTTTTCGCAACAGGCAAAAATTAAGAATATGATAATATGATTTTCTTTCTACACTTCGCAGAAACAGAAACACATGTTTGCAAATCCAGTATTTTCGTGAGCGACTGCTGCTGCCTTTCAATACATCACGTGTGGCGTCCGCGACGCCCAGTAATATGACTGCGGTCTTAAGCTTGACATGCGTTTGAACAACTAATATTTGCAAAATTGGTTTCAAAACCCATTTAGTAAGATGGTCTGGCTCAAAACAGTCGTCGTTTGACCGGAAAATGCAACTGACCCTGCGAGATTCTAATACTGACAGCATCAGTGTGGATGCTGTGACATGGAAAAGTTCTGCGCCTTTGAATCATCAACCTTGAAGTTTTCCTGTGTGTTGTTCATAACTCCCTCTGATGGTCACAGGCGTTCCTGTCGTAATTTGTAGCTTTATCCTACTGAATCGAGTCCGATTTCAGAGCTTAATGCGTCACACTCTGCGTGATCATGTCTGGTTCTTCCGAGCAGCCCGTGACTCACGTCCAGTGCGTGGCTTCGACACGTCACAACGCCGGACCAATAAGAGTTGCACTTTAACTAGGCTGTCACCGAGATCGTTTTGAAACGCTAATAACCTTAATAGTAAGCAATCTCTTTAATTGCTCCTTAATAAATATTGTTAATTGAAGCTGGTAAGCAGCGAACGAGACAATTACTGTAGGTTTTCTGTGTTTTACGTTGGAACGATGTTGCCGCAGCAACATTCATTTTGTTCATGATCAGATGGTAGAAAGAAACGTGATCGAAAATTCGTAACGTTACGCAGCATCAATGTTTTGAATCACAGTGCATTGCAAATAGATCCAGCAGCAGTCTTCGGTCTGTTTTTCTGCTTTGCTGTGAGGGACACAAAGCTGTGGTCCTACCAAGACATTAGCACTAGGTTTTCTGCTCACGAACGTGACAGCTTAACTGTTATGCAAACGTTCGATCTCACGCTTACCAATACCAACAAGTCCGTGAAAAATCGTTTGCTCTTAAGCTTGCAGATATATCTGTAGAAAATAAACATATATGTATCTTATGGTGTAACGTGTGGTTAACTAGTCTGTGAAAAAAGTGAAAGATCGAAGAAGATTGCAAATCGATTATTTCAAAGACAATCCAATGGCTTCTATTGATTTAAGAGGTAAGACGAGCTTTGAGTCCTAATGGTATGCCAAAAGAATCGTACTATGCAATAGGTCATCTATTGAAAATAAAATAACTGTTGTTACGTTGCAGCTACGCACAACCGAAAGCCGAAATACGTGGAAATACCAACTGTGCCCGGCTTGCATGGAGGTAAGATCCAACAGTCTATTTACCAGATTCGCAGAAAGCATGTGTCAATTTTGATGTTGATAACATCCTACTGATTGTCGGGCAATACCTGAGGGAATTACGCGATGTTGCCCAATCGATGGACGGCAGCAGGTCGAAAAATCCGCAAGGATTACCTTTTTACTCTATCTATTTCAGTGTTTGAATAACGCAACATCCCGTTCGCTGTGCTCGTCGACATCAACGACACATCTGCTCTCTTATGCGTTGATGCCGCAACGTGGGCCACGTGTTCATTTCAGTAGTTTCTTTGGCATTTCGCTGGCCGTAGTCACGGTTGTGGTACTGAGGTATTTCTTAAGATATGCGGTTGCCACCACGCGTTGCGTGGTTAAATGCTGAGCGCCTCAGATGACTGCACAATCGTTTACTTACTGCAGCTAAGAACACTAGAAACCTTGTGTAAGTCTGTGAGCGAAGGTTGAAAAGCACTCTACCTTTGTTGTTAAGTCAAGCTGCAGGCAAGAGCTCCGAATGATTTTCGTTTCGATGCGCTCGAGTTGGGATAAATATCACGCAAAATTGGTATTTTCAAACCATAGCCTCAGCTGCTTTGTTACTGGGCGAGTTACGTAATTCAGACGCAAAATGTCGCAATAAATTCTGCGCGCACGTCTGATTCAGCTTTTTATTTATGGATTTGCTTCGACGTATCGCCGTGTATGAAATCCAAGGAAATCCAACGCTCCATCAGTTCATGGGCTTGAAGTAGTTGTGCGATGATGATTAGCTCCGGACCTGAACATTGAAAATCTGTGTTTTGAAGTTAAACACACCTGTTTTAACAACCATTTTATGCAAAAGCAAGCAAAAGATATTATAAAAGCTGATATTTCCATAACTCAAAGTGTTACAGTTGCCCTTTAAACGTGGCAGTCATTCAGATTTTGTTGTATCATCTTTAGGTAATGAGTGAAAGCGTATTCATTTTAACAAACCCTCAAAATACTTCAACTGACCCTTTAAAGCAAATACAGTCAGGTCATTCACACTTGGCAAAAAAGCAGTCGATAAGCGCAGACTGACCTGTCCGCGATTGCTTGTTCCGATAAAAGGCTGCTACCGGCATGTAATTTTTCTTGGTCTGTCAGGAAGGCAAGCTTTGAACTTGGCGCAAATTCTTATCGTGCCTTCGAAGGTCAATTGCCAACGCTACGCTGGTTTGGTCCGTGTGTCATGCACTGACGTAGTTCTAATCTTGGCAATTTTAGTAATGTTAGTGACGTCGGGTAAAGGCATTGCGAAAGCCAGTGCCAAGAAACCGACTTGTGTTCGTTGGTGCCTTGAGCAAAAGGTTAGATGAATCGGATTCGTTCGAATAAAGGTGCGTCATTGTCAAGCGTAGACTTACTTCGGCAGCTAACGCTTGCAGAAAGCCTGCCGCTGTTATGTCAACACGCCTGAGTTCGAAACAAATCTGCTTGACCAGCAATCTGCTTATTCAGTTGGATAAACTTTGGAGTGCTGTGCAACGGGATCTTAATCCTTCGCGTCACATTTTATCGATACGCATTGAGAATGAGAAACCCCGGTGTTTTCAGACGCAGAGGCAACGTTATCTCGCTTACCCCAAATATGCAGATACCGGCTGGTTGCCCGTGCGACAGTTGAAACGCGCTTGGACCGAGCCAGTCTATTTTTCCTTATGCTTGACACTTTCCACGCGCGCGCAATCTCACTTGCGGCTTTTGTCTTGCGCAGCACCCTCACTCAAAGTGGCAGCGGTTTGGAGTTTCGCTTGGACGAATTCGTTGCGCCGTTTACTGAAACAGCGTGCAAAGCTGATTATATACGAAAACCGTTGCAGGGGCGGGCAGCTTCGTGAACCTTTTAACGAGTTTACGGTGCTTCTCATGTTATCAGCCACGTTTCCTCAACATTTCAGGTTGCAAGCGCTATGTGCAATTTAGAGGAAACTTGGAGAATTCTTCCTATTTAAAGTTGTTCGAATACGTTAAAAACGATATTGCACCTGTTGTTTCTGTGGTTGTGCAACGATCAAAATTTGCATTTTATAAATAGCAGTTTTTTCTGCTTAAACCGAAACTTTCACACACGAATGACTTTGTGGTGGTTTCTATTGAGTGGCGGGGAGCTATCAAAACGTTATTGCAAGTGCGTTTCACTATCATAGGCATCAGCATGTTAAAATTAAAAATACAAAACCGCCATGTCGCTACTACGGCATTTCAAGCCAGTTACTACCATCTTTTGGTCATTTATTCGAATTTCTAATTTCATCCGCTCAATGTTCGATAAGAACAGGACCTACCGTGGTTCTTCGTGATTTGCTGGGCCTGCTGCACAAAGGCTTGCCTTAACAACGTGCCAATATAAAAATCTGGCTTTGTGGAAAGGAAATATGCAAAGCTTCGAAATCATCGTCGTGACGTTTCCCGACTCGCGTAGGGCTCCGCTTCGGAAGCATGAACCTCCCGAGACCTCCCATAACCAGCAGCAGATCAGCTATCGCTTTTTGTGCAACATTTTCGCGTCAGCTGCGCATGTAAGAGGCGCGGTTGATCGCAATCGAGATGGAATTCGATAAGACGCGTTTGATTGACGAATAGGCTGCGGATTCCATTCGCTTCGTTAAATGAGCAGAACTGTTCAATGCACCGTCGCTCAGCTGGCGGTGGCATCAATCATCTGTTCCAAGTTGGGGGTATTTTGTCTGATGGCACATTTTCTTGTCCGTAAAATATGAAACCAGTTCTTTGCATTTCATTTTTTTTGTTTGGCGCGTGCTGCTATACTTTGCCGGAAGACTATTTTACAACTATATTTGATATTTACGTATTGCTGTCTGTGATTAACACTGGTTAAGAACCATCTTTTAGGGCCTTGCCAAATATTTTCGGCTTTGCTCGATATATATTGCAAATCGATTCTACGTGAGAAAGACTCCAAGATACAACATTTCGCCTGACTGTTGTTACGCTAGCGCTTTCGTTAGTGAAGATGTGCTATTGAGGTCTTGTTAGAATCATGATGCCAACGGTTCTGCAGGTAACTTGGATGTTTATCGATCGATAAGCTTTTGTTTCGTCCCGTATGAGTGCGTTAGGCCTGAACTAGGCTACTGATGTTGTTCGAAATGATCGCTTAGTTCACAGGCGTAACTAAAAGCTAACCGGTTGAATCCTGGTGCTTCACGTACTTAACTGCTCAGGAAAGCGGTGGTTATTAGTGAGTATTACTCGGACTCATGATTGCACTCAGGTCCATTAGTGTAGTGTCATTCAACCAAGTGTCCTAAATTCGAGTTAGGTCCAATTAAAAATCTTGTACTGCTAATCGATTGAAATACTTCTATGATATCAAGTAGAATTGTAAGTGTTACTATAAAAAATTGTTCGAATCCGCTTCAAATCACATGAGTTTGAATGCATTTTCAGCTGTTATCGAGTGATTGCGATTTATTCGTCCAAAAACTTGTATTGTTTCAAACTGCTTATAACAACGAGTCACTCATTTAAAAAACTGCTGGTTTAAACCGTATGCGGTCGGCTGCGCTAACATTAGGCGTCATTTATATCGAGTTCAAGGACCAAAATACGACTTTACATTACAACCTCGTCTGATTGCGATTGTGTTTGAATTGTTTCACGTGAACCGACCGCAATTGTGGAGTAAGGAATTTTTATCGACTAGTAACATTGCTTCGGTCGTGTACTGCATACAGTTTCGCTGTCAATCAAACGCAGCGTTTAGGTTATCCGTATTAAAAACGATTGTTCTGTTGAGTTATTGCAATGTAGATGAAGCAGACTGCCAGCTTAGTTTGCAAGTTCATTTTATAGTAGCTTTCCGAGATTTAACTTAGTTGAAAAGAGATTCATATCCGTGTATTTGTGCGCCTAGCTTAATTACTATGCATACGATACCCTGCCTCGTAATTAAGGCTCAGAGCTTTGTTCGCTTTTAAGTTGTAAGACAAAGTTGCGAATCACCTCCCTCGCCGTGGTTCCTCAGGAACTCGGTATGTCACGCACTATGCCCCGATCTTCTTGACCTTAATTGACTCTCGCATATTCGCGTTGAATGCCTCGCGGCAAGGAACCGGAACATTATGCCAAAGGCAAGTGTTATGTATAATGTACATGAGAAAATAAAGCCAGGCCGCCGGTTGTTGGTTGTAACAACACCGCGTGCTCCTTTTGCGAGCAGCTCGTTCGGAATTCCAGCCACTTGCCGTATCACCGCTGTGTTTGACGTGGGCATATGTAAAGCGCATTCCATTCGTCTACGGAGGCAGACTGGTTTATTTTTAAAACAACAAGATCAGTTCGAGTGCTTATCGCCGGCCAACGACCTTATGTGTCGTTGCTTCAGTCAACAGACGGTCCACGCGTTTTCTGTTTTACAAACCGGAAATCATGCACCACAGCACTCGTAAAGTTGCAAAGGTCGATCTTGGTTTTTGCGTTTTCGCGCAATTTAAGGGACGGTTACAACTTTACTCATCCCATTATTCCGTTGGCAAAGTAATGATTGCCAGTAATGTGGTCTGTGTTAGAGTCCAAGCTGAACACTCGTTACTAACGATCTTTAACAAGAAGTAGATTGTATTAGCTTGCAACCATGACGCCATGCTCGTAGCGGTGCTTTTCAAGCCTCCGTTGAAATGACGCCTGATGTTGAAAGTGAAAGATGGGGGTCTCAGATCTTAGGAACATTGCTTGGACCGTTCGATATCATTTCCTCAAAAGATCTGACGCTGGCTGCGCCGTTCATTACCTTGGTGCTATTGTGAATATCAATACATAGTACGTTTGATGATTCCGCTGTATTATTTGGACTACCAATGATAACGAACCGTACGAATCCATATAACAGCTGGACCAGCTCGATTGAGACGTACCCGGCAAGCAGCAGTCGTGCTATTTTAGTAACGGAAGACGCGGGCAGCACGGGTGGCGCGACAAGGCACTGATCGTTTCTGAACCTCTTTTCGCATGCAAATGCAAGCCTGTACATTGTATTGTGTGCATTGTGGCTTCCTAGATGCTATGACGTGCTGGTACTTTTCCAGATTTAGACCATCTCGTTCTAGACGACGGCACCGCTTCAGACGTAGAAGAACCCGATCCTGCGTTGATGGCCAAACTGGGCCTCCTGGTTGGTGAACAGAGGTAAGTTATCTGATGCAAAGCCGGTCGGCAATAAAGGTATCTCTTCCAATGTTTGAAAGCAACGGTGTTCATCTTATCTTCCTCGTGTCACGCGTCCGTTATCTCCTCCGCCTTTGGCAAACTCTCTGGCTTGCGCAATGTGCAAACAACTAGCTGATCGCCATAAAAACGGCGCTTAGCGACTCCGATGCATAGGAAGCCCAAAAAGTAATAGTCGCTGGATCCCTAGAAAAGGTCAGTTGTCAACTTCGCAACAGCTTCCGTCTGATTTTGCCATCGGCGCGGTGATTTTCCGGATTGTCGGGTATAGGGTTGTTTTCTCCTTTTACTGTAGATGTAAAGATTCAAACGATTACTTACTGCTTTTCAGAGTGAGTCACGTCAAAACTGTCAATCATCCCCACCCAGTACTCAGTCACCACGCCATCAACACAGCCGAACCAAAGAACAAAACAACCAGCCCCGCATCCACCCTGTCTGACAAAGGCATAGGTAAGAGTGCGGGTTCTAAAAGTTGTTTTCGGGTTGCATTTGGAAACAAGTATAGAAAAATGGCGATCACGTTTCGGTCTTTTTTCCACCCAACAGTGATTTAACAAAAGTCAAATTCCGACATGGAATGTCCTAGCCCGGCTGTTCGATGTACATGCAATCAACAGAACGCTTGCCTTTCTTTCAGGAAGCAGCGTTGGTTCTTTCGACTCGGAATTGAGAAACTGCTCGTCCGCGTTTTTGACAAGCGGCGCGTACGATGCCAGCAGATCGGGATCTCTCGACTCGAGAAGACAGGAACTTTCTTTATCGATCATTCCCGACGCAGCCCCTGTTCCGAACCACTCCAGAAGCTCTTCCGATATAATACCATCGTCAGCAGCTTAGTAAGTGTTTGCGAACAAATTCGCTGGATGTGTTCCCTGCTGTTTTTTTAAATGACGTTTCTTGACTTGGAGCATGATCTGTTTGTTGGCTTTAGGGCTTCTTAGTTTTGTTGTTGGGATTCTTCAGTCAAACCAGGCGGACTTACTGCTGCTACCTACCCGGTAGAAAATGCCTAGGTGCGAAATAATTCGGACTTGATAATCCACTGGCAAATTTCCACTTTGCAGTTCTTCAAACCTTATGCAAGGCAAGCTTGCCGAGCAGAGCAGCGCCACCATGTGGAATTCCGACCCTAGAAGGGGCAACTCCACTACAGCGCCTCGAACGTCGTCCATTCGCCCGAAACGCCCATCAACTCGACGTCCAAAGGCCAACACAGAGTCTTTATCTATGGACAGAGGTGTGACTTGGCTGATTTTGACATGACAATTAGCTTTTTCTAGATCCACCTAATTGCCGTGATGGTTCAACTTTTTGTAATCTAAAGTTCTGTGTTTTCCGTTTTGGCGTATATTGATGGAAGGCGTTTTTGTCTTGCAGAATCTAGCAACGAAGTGGTGAGACTGCCGCAGTTGTGCCGTGGCTCGCCTGGACACTCGGCTCGTTCGAGTGTATCATCTTCACGTTCCCTTACACCTGCGGTGTCAACCTGCGAAATAGCTCCGGCCAAGACCGCAGCTAAAGCCTCGAAAGTAAACGTAAGTTCCCAGGTCATTCCTCGCTTTTCTTTGATTTCGTCGCTGCAGCGTGATTTCATAAAACAAGTGGTATTTTTTGCTACTGACATCAAACGCGCGTGTCTCGTGCCTGAATTGCTGTAACGGTAAACGTGTGCTTTCCATTGTTCTTTAAACCTAATTTGTTCTGAACATTAAAACTGGCTTAACTTGCAGACTTTAGGAAACGAACCCTTGCCCCCGCCACCACCTCCTCCGCCCGAGGATGGCGGGTTCAGTTTGGATATGGATTTGCCTCCTCCCCCGCCACCACCTCCAAAAGATGAGGAAGGTTATTCTGTTCCTCCTCCACTCCCACCTAAAGGTAGGTTTATTTACCATTGTACTTATGTGTGTAGTCCATATCTGCGTGCGACCTTTTTGAACATCAGAATGAGCGTGTTTTTTGCTTCATCATGTTTAGTGGAAATTAATTACCTGCTGTGCGAAATGTTTGGCAGTTTGGTTTTGTTTCATCGTCTCAAGAAAAACATTTGGGTTTGTTTCAGCATCGCATTTTGACAACGTCCAGTTTCCCAGACAACCAACACCCCCCTACATCCCACCAACCAGACCACAGAAAGCGGATTTGAAGTTGAGTTTGCCCGTAAACCGCGCCTACTCAAACCCGCCAAGCCCCTACCCAGAGCCGCACATGCATTTCGTGCCTGGCAAAAATTTTCCTGAAGATAACGCGCACTCCGCAAGCGCCACTTTGAAAGGCAGACTGCGGCTATCATCAGACGGGAGCGTGAACACCAACAGCCTAGCGAGAGCTGAAGACACTGAAGCGGCTGGACGTTTGTGGTAAGAGGAATTTGCCGGAATGCGGCTAAAGTTTCAATTGTCTTCTCAAAATAAGTAAATTGTTGAAAAACTTCGTTTGTTTATCATTTGACTTAGTGCGTCTGAGCATAACTAAAGTTGTTCATATTTTTAACAGCAGTTACCTCATTATTGTGCAATCCGACAACGCCTTTTGAAAATTTATCTGAACAGGGGTCAGGACGATAGACGGGAAAATGGTGTCCCGATGGTGCAAGAACGGTTTGCCCACCTCACCACCTCCATGACTGGCTCGGGCTTTAACAGAGCTGAGTCCATGGGCCGCATCCTTGGCCACGGAAACCTGCAAGTCGCTGACAAGCCGTTTCATGGCAGCAACGCTACACTGTGGGACAACACAAGACAGCACTCGAACTCCGCCCCTGTACCAGTCAGTGATCACAACGACAGGTGAATTGACTCTAACGTTTGTTCGCNGACTTTCTGCAGGCGATTACCGTAGAAATTCGACCAACCAGCGTTGACTGTTTTTTTGTTTAAATCCAGCGGTTTAACTCCCTTTCCTTCGCAGAAACTCGTCACCGGCAGTCACGTACGATGAGGACAGTTTCAGTCGACACAGTGTCAACCGATCTTCTACGAGATCCAACCCTGGCGATCGAAGGCAAGCTTTGCCTGATCCGAAAGGTACAAACATTTTCCAGCTTTCTGATGATGCTCCTGTTTCAGCTGCACTGCATCCGCTGAAAACAAGCTTTAGAGAAAGGAAAAAAACGTTATTTTCGTGTTTTCCAGCCGTGCGCTTCGCCCCTTTCCGTGCCCCCGAAGTCAACCTCCAGCCGTTGAAGTTTGAACTCCCTCTGGCCATCACGAGCGAAACCAAATTCGTGGGGAGAGACTGGGCGTACGGAGAAATGCTCAACGCGCTCGGCTGTAACGATTCGAAGCTCAACAAAGGCGTCGTAAGTCCCTTGCGTGAACGGGCTGTTGCGCGTGTTTTTTCTTTTGTCACCTCTGGCTTTTGACTATGGCGAGGTCAGCGAAAGCAACGAAAGCGAACTGTGAAAAATAAGCGTTTCACCGCCGCACGAAAACAAATACGTTGCAAGTTTTTTGATGAAGCGGGGTGAGCGCTTGTGTTTGGCAACAGAAATCACGCTACTTGTTTGTAAGCATTGCGCCATCGTTGAACAGACAGCGTTGAGCAATGAGTGTACTTTGCTGGAGCTTATCTGTGCTTATTTGCCTTTTTCTTTTTTTCAGTTGATTACCGGAGCGTCCGGCCAGGGCAAGACCTCGCTTATTTACCGGTTGGTCAACTACAGTTACCACGGGCTAAGATCAAACAAACAAGGCTCAATGACGTTGAAAATGGATAATGGTGAGCTGCATTGATCATAGCGTGTGTTGATGACTCTATTTCTTGGCTTTCTGTTTGCATTTATGGTAGTTTTTTTAAATTGTTTTTCTTTCTTTGCTACAAACGCAACATTAAATTATTCTGTTCAGAAGCTCCTTTGTCTCATCGCAATTTTGGTGATAGTTTGAAAAATTGTAATTTTCTGTAACCCTGCAGAAAAGAAGATAATTAAGTGTGATTCTTACATGGTTTCATTAGACACCATGCAACGGCTTTCGGCCCCCCACTCGCGTTCCGGAAGTCCGATGGCCAACTCCCGGCAGTACTACCATCCGGGGGTCCCTGCTGCCAGTCATGTGACCGCAGGGTCAAACCATTCGAGCAGAACAAACAGCCCAGCTTTTGGGAGCACTGCGGGAAGTAGAAACGGCAGCCAAACGTCTCTAACCGAAGACTCGTGCAGAAAAGTTGCCTCACAGGTGAGATTCTGTGCAATCTCAAAAAAACGTATTGAGATGCAAACATTGTAGTGATGACTTAAATAGGTGTGCAGTAGTTAATGTGCATAAATAATTCCCATATTTTGATTTTGATCCTCGGTTTAAAACAACCGTCCATACTGCGTAACCGGTTTGTTTCGAAGAGAGTGAAATTCAGTTACTTCAGTGCTTATTAGTGCACTGTAATGCACTGTCACTGCTTGAAGCGAAAGTCAACCACGAGTCTCAGAAGTGCATCGCTGTTTAACGTTCGGTCTGCAATGGAATGCTTTAATTGGCTTCGAGGTCTTCTCCGGCCTGCTACAAAAAGTTCTTCCGAAGCTCTCACCTCCACTCTGCATTGTCGATCGAGAGATACTGTTGTAATTACGGCCGCTTTCGTGTTTCGCAGACGAGTCAAATTACGCTTTAAACCGGTCGAGAGGCACTTGACAAGACCCGGCTAACCACTCATTTGCGCACGATTGTGCGAAAGCAGCAATCACTAGTGCGCGCCGCGAGCGCCGGGTTTATGACAAGCCCTTGTTTTTTCGCAGGTGGTCGCTTTCCACTTCTGCCAGGCGGACAACAACACAACCTGCTACGTCCCCGAGTTTATCCACAGCGTCGCTGCCCAACTGACCCAAGCGCCACAGTTGACCGCGTACCGGGAGCTGTTGTTGAACGAGCCGCACTTGCAAAACCTCCTCAGCGTCAGAAACTGCATACAAAACCCATCGTTGGCGCTGACGAAAGCAATCATCGAACCTCTGGTGTCGTTGAAGCAAAGTAAGCTGCCCGTTGGCTTTAATCAGCTTTATTTGCCACAATTTGGTATTTACGTAAGAAAAGATGTGATTGCATATTAACATAGTTTATATTTCCCTTTTTGATTTTCCTTTTTGATAAAGAATGATAGTGTTTGTAACGAGTTTCCCCGTCTATGCAAAATTCGCTATAGGTCTTATTTGGGGCTTGCGCCCTCTATTAACTAAGACCTTTTAACTGCGGAAGAATATACCTGACAAAAGCGTCTTTGCGTGATGGCACGACAAAACTTTCACATTGCTCTTTTTGACAATATTCGCTTAAAAATCAGATGTATTTCTTTCTACGCTAGGTCAGGTAGTGTTTTGCCGGCACACTAGCCAGCCTCAAGGGCATCGCATTACGTCTGCCGAGTTTCTGAATGCTTCGCCTCTTGACACACGTCATTCTTTCAACGTGACTGAAAATCGGACTGGATTAGCACGTTCTTAACGCGCTTTCGTGTTTGTCCAGGCCAGAAGCTACCGCGCTCGAATCTTGTCATCGTGGTCGACGCGCTCAACGAAGCGGAACAGCACCGCCCGGACTACGGATTTTCGATCGTGTCATTCCTCCACCACCACTTGCCGGACTTTCCTGACTTTATTAAAGTTGTGGCGACTTGCCGAACGGAAGAACAGGCAGCGGTTGAAAACCTTCCCGTTCACGTGATAACCCTGGACGGAGAAGATCCTAACGTCATTCGCGATGCCCAGCTGTACATCAGTCACCGAATGGCGTCAGCAAGCAACTTAGCTAACTTAACATTATCAGGTTAGTGGTCATCTATTTTCTGTTAAGTTGCGAAGGCTTTGATGTGCTTTTCTCCTTTGCATAATTTAATTATTAACTACAGGCTCTTGGTAGATCTCTCCACCGTTTACTTGCGGTATTCCACTCTGGCTTGTTATGAATTGTTTCTCCTTGGTAAAGTTTATCTTCGGCGTAATCGTAACGTGGTTGAGTTTTTTGTAAACATGTTTCCTGTGGTTGGGTCATGCATTCATTCCTGTAGTTGGTTCATGCATTCATTCCATCTTCTGCGGTGTCGAAAAAGTAATTATTGTTTTTTGTTTTTTTTTTTCCAGGAAAGTCTGATCCAGCGGTCGCTCAAAAGCAACTCTCGCAACACTTGACCAAAGTCGGAAAGTGCAATTTCCTCTACCTGAGAATGACCCTCGACCTGATAGAACAAGGCGCAATCGTCCCGAAAAGTTCCGGATTTAAAATTGTTCCAGTCAGCCTGAACGAGGTCAGTAAAAGAGGAAAATTGTGTCAGTTGCGCGCCCTCGAATTTCCGATCCTGCTGGCGGCAAACAAAGAAATGCACGCATCAGCAATAGCTGAAGTTGTTATATGCCATTTCCTGATAATTCCCCAAAGCAATCATGCTTTATTTGCACGCCAGGTTTTCCTTCAAACGTGCAATCTTCGCTTCATGAGCTACACGTCATTCGATGACGTCCGTGACGTGATTGCCGTCGCACTGGCTTCGCTCTATCCTCTCAAGGACGAACAACTTTATCAGGTGAGGCTTTTTTTAGACCCCAAAAGTGAATTTTTACCGGAATAGCGATGGAAAAAACCTTGGACGGTGAAGCTTGACTGGTACACTTGTTTTGACCGTAATTGCCCACTCTGTGACAGGTCATACTTTCGATACCTTCTTAAAATAAAACGATTCCTCTTACTTAGCTTGTTGTCTATTGAATTCAGTCAACTCTGCTGCCAAGGCAAATACAATGTCGGCGTTTTGTGACTTTGTAACGGCATGACGCCTTCAATCTCATGAACTACATTTTGTACAGGCGGTCTGTTCTGGCCTGCAACCCAACCAATTGCCGTGGGCCAACTTCAAACAACTGATGGACAAAGTGTCGACAATTTTGATCCAGCAAAGCCCCACATCGGGCCGAACGTTTTTCCACCCTTCATTCAGAGAGTGGTTGATCGATCAATCAGCTGCAATGCCAATGAACGGAACTTGTAAGTTGCACTGCGTTGCCCATACCTGAGCTTCATGTGATTGAAAAAGAACCCGCTGGTGTTCGTAGCCGGTTATCTTGTGGCGAGGCGTCCAAGCGGCTGTAAAGCTCACTTAAAATTTTTGCGGTCTTTGTGACGTCAGCCGTTGCTCAGTGAATGCACGTAGCAATTTGCAGCGCCCGGATTAAGAGCGTATTTCACACTTGAAAAAACAAATTTTAAACGAGCTGCTCCTTAAGAACCAACTACGTTTGGCGTTGTGACTCTCTCTTTTCAATGCTGCGTTGCGACACACAGTGCAATCGTCAAGCAAGTTCAAAGTCGACGTCAAGAGAGGTTACGCTCTGCTGGCCACGGTCCTTTCCATGCAGCCCCCAGAACGCTTGCACAAGCACGCCACCTTGGAACTTGCTCACCACGTGTTGAAGGCGTCCATGTTCAAGAACATCTCGAAACAGTCAGGTAAGCTTGTGCGTAGTCATACGTATTGCGTCAGTGAGGAGCTACTTACGCTTCACTAGTCGTAATTAGTGTTTTCTCCGTATATGTCATGCTGTATTGTGAACGTTTAGGGTGTTAGCTCTCGTGCTTTAGACGCGTTTTAAATTGTAAAATGTTCAAAAAAAGCCAAATTTCTCCTCACGCGATGGCATACCTTAACACTTGTTGTTTTTCAACAGGCGTGAGCGCTAGCGAACGAAATGCCAACTTCATGATGCAGAGCAGTCGTCAACTAACCGAAGCTTTGACTTCAATGCGAAATCTGTTCTTCCCTAACATGAAGGCAAGAGGAAGTTTCCCGTTTTATTATCAGCTTGAATCATACAGTAGTGCTCGCGGCGTTTGCGACTCCTTCACTTCCACCTTATCTTACGCTTGCGATAAAAGCGATACCTCTGTTTACACAGGTCAGCAAACTGCTGCTACGAGCGGGGGCGAATCCGAACGTACCCACTCAAGTCTTCCATAATGCCACGCCCTTGGCTGTGGTCGCGCACACAGGTAATAACATGTCTGCTTGGCGTGAATGCTACAAAGTAACCATGACAACAAGACGACGTCGTCATAATCTATCGGCTTGTGTGTCACGCGCTACTTTTATTTTCAAGATTAGATTGACGCATCAAACTGTACAACAGTTATCCTTTCGCTCTTTTTGTATTGCTGATGACAGCCCACCTTTTAGCGGTTCTTAGCGAGATGCCGTCAAACAATGAGATTCAACTGACGTTTCTAGAAGATTCTCGTCAACCTGCCTTTTAAACCCTACACTTTGCCAACAGACGAATGCTTGTCAAGAGATAAGCTAATTTGTTACACCTGCTTCAGGTTGCTTGGAGCTGGCCGAACTCTTACTCATGTTCGGCGCTGACGTCAACCTCCCAGCGAGCAACGGCATGTCCGCTCTGACGTTCGCATCCGCCGCCGGCAGAGTGCGAATGGTCGACCTTCTACTTCGATACAGACCATCGGTAAGTAATGTTAGTTTGTTGTAAAGCGCACTGCCCGTAAGTCAAAGTAGTAAACGTTTTTTTCAGGGGCTTTCAAAGCTCACTGTGTCTATAAATCTATGCTAAAGATCCAATGCGTTTAAAATATGTCCAGAATTTGATGTTCGAAATCAGATTCATGTTGCGCTGAAGGTTAGCAAGAAAACTAACTGATCGACAATTCTTGCTTACACCTTTCGTTGGTATTTTTGCAGCTTGACCAAGCCGACCATAACGGTCACACCCCCTTGCTCCACGCCATATCGCGTGGTCACAGTGACGTCGCAAAGTTGATTCTGACGTGCGACTTATATCCCGCCCCACAGCACCGGACTTTCGCCGCCCAGCAAGCTTTGGTTGCTGCAGCAACGACAGGAAATATTCAGGTAATTTGTTACCAGTTGCTAAGCGCCGCGTTTGTGTAACGCCCTGAACATTTAGTTGCGATTTCTTAAGCAAAAAACGTAACAATTTGAACTGTTATTTTACTTTTGTTGCTGTTAACGCAGTATTGCTTCTATGCCTTCTGACCGTGCTACTGTTTTACGCTGCACAACGTCTGAACATTCTAATCACATCGAGTAATTGCAAAACGTGTTGGTCATGATCAACCTTTTCAATCGCAGCTAATGGAGTACCTGTTGGACAACGAGGGCTTCCAGTGCTCCGTCGACTGCAAAGAGCCAATTAACGGCGAGACCGCTCTGACCGCGTCAGCTGCTAGAGGAAGATCAGCCGCGTGTGAATTTCTGATTCGGAAGTATAAAGCCAAGATTGAACTGCGTAACAAGGCCGGGTTCACCCCCTTGCTCTGCGCTGTGAAGCACGTAAGTTGCGTCGTCATTGTCGTTTGTGGCGAATTTGCTTGGCAAGAGCTTTTTGAAGTGACTCTTCTTAGCAGATGGCCTTTGAAGCACCCGTGGTTTCGAAGCGTTTACGCTTTGCTTGTTGCTCGTTTTTTGAGAGTCGCTTTAAAGCGCACGAATCTCTCATTGTAGTTTCTGTGATGCTAACGCCGCTAAAAGTGCCAGAACAAAGATAGTAAACAAGCAAAAGCAGTCCAGTCCAAATAAGGATAAGAACTTTCGATGCTTTAGCAATACTTTTACAGTAAGTTTTGCGACTAGTGCGCGGAAGAATGCGTCAAATTTTTTTTTGATCAGTCAAAGAAATATTGGAAGGTACAGGGAGCAGTAGGCTGATTTATGAACTTATATTATTTTCCAGGGCGAATGGGATGCAGCCGACTTGCTCCTTAACTGTGGAGCTCAACTGGAAGCTCGTGACCTCGCGGGCAAGACGCCACTGATCATGGCTGCCTACAGTGGACACCTTGGCGTGCTGGAATTGCTTTTGTCTAGAGGAGCCAGTGTCAGTCTCGCAGACCGGGAAGGACTGACAGCTTTGAGTTGGGCCGCTCTTCAAGGTAAGTTTCTTTCAAATTCAAACCTTTTTTTAACTTTGATATTTAAAGTGTGGATTTTCTGGGTGATAAAATGTTGGGATGTTGTTGGTAGCATGGTGGTATATTGTGGCAACGAAGATAGCCTGGAATACCGGTTACAATTTAAACCGGGCTCTGTTTTTAGGTCAAGCTCACTGCGTTCGTTCTCTGATCAGCCGAAACGCCAACATAGCTCACCGTGACGCAAGTGGACGAACAGCTTTGGATCTGGCTGCGTTCTTCGGCGATCCACAGGTAAACGTCTGGAACCTACATGAAGGTTTTTAAATTTTCACGTAAAAACTGCTTTTTCAGAGCAGGAGTGAAATTCGCTGTGTAATAATAGCTTTACTCTGCCTGCAGCAAAGACAATACGAATCTGCCCTCGTATTTATTTCGTTCAAACCCGGCTCCACGCTGACATCGCTTGTAACCGACTTCCTCCATTTTGTGAACAGGTCGTGGATCTTCTGCTCGACGCCGGGGCCGACATCAGTCACGTGGATGCAACCGGCATGTGCGCCCTGGACCGGGCCATCGGGTGCCAAAACATCGCAGTCGTGCAACGACTTTTACGACGCGGGGCCCAGATTATGCCGTCGTCGTGGACAATGGCCACCGGCAAAGTGGATGTCACCATTGCGCTTCTGAGTAAGTGAATCGTTTGGTTGGAAATCTTTTGAGAGTTACCAAAAATGCAGACCGCCGCTGGTCTTGAGAGCATATTTCGCAGGTTGACGAAGGTTTATGACCTTTTTACGTTTCCAAATTGAATCAACTAAACAATGTGGATCAGTAGCGAAGTAACAGTCGTGAAATCGCATAATGTCGCTGTAATTACGTTCCTGCATTCCAGGCCCGTAGCCAGGTATTAAGGTTTGAAGGGGAAATGTATTTTTAGGGGGCGCAAGATGCTTGTTTTTTATTGTATTTAAAACAAATTTTTCTGGAAACAGCAAAATTTGGGGAGAACAAAAAATTGCGGGGGGGCACTGCTTCCAAATGCCCCCATGGCCAAGGGCCTGCTGCGTTCTTTGCGCAGACTGTTTCATTCATCTGCAACAGTTCCACTAAAAGTAAATTCCTTGGTCAAAGTTTTTCTTTCCGAGTCCGCTGACACAAGGGCAGAGAGACCTGACAGCGGATTTGACATTCAAATTAACTTGACTTATTTTGGGAAAGATGCTTTTTTAGCTCTGAAACGAGTGTCTGTAAGAGCGGGCCACGGTGCTGCTCAGGCCAGCACTTGGCCATTCGGTGAAGCTTTTGCTTTTTCTGAAACGACCTCACGTTTTCGATCATATTTTCAGACCAGTGCCTTGAAGACGGAAACAACTTGTACAAAACCTTTGATTTCGTGGGGGCCAGTGACGTGTACGCGCGGGCACTCAAGCATGTCGGCGAGTTGTCGCAAGCGCAACGCAGTGACAGGCTCACCGCGCAAAGCAAACTTGCTGACCTCACCGCTCACCTGCTTCTCGGCTACTCAAGGTGTTTGAGGAAACTCGAAGATTTGGAAGGAGGTTGGTTGTGCTATGCTGTCTCGTCATAAATGCACTTTATATCTACGAACGCGTTTGTTAACGAAAGGCAGCCATTAATGGCAAGCTTTGAACTATTTTGAGTTGTGTTGGTGCAGTGTAATATATGTATGAATGACCATGTTGCCCACTAATAAAATCTACGGCAATCAGTACGATCCTTTATGCAATGAGCAATTCCGTTTTTATGCAACTAACCAATCCGTTTTTGTGCAGCTAAGAAATCCGTTTTATGCAAATAATCAATCCGATTTTGTGCAACTAACACATCCGTTTTATGTAACTAACAAACCCGTTTTTCGCAGCGGCGAAGAGCGCCACCCGAGCCTTGGAGCTGAAGCCCCACTGGTACGAGGCATTGTATGCCCGGGCTCGCGTTCTAAGAGAGGAAGGCCGCTTGCAAGCCGCTCTCTGTGACGTAATGGAAGCCGAACGCGAAGCTCCTCCTCACAATTTGAAAGAGATAAAGCGACTGATTGAGCGCATTAAGGAAGAAACGCGCAAAGGCAGTTCAAGGTGAGGTTCGCTCGTTGGCATTTTTTTGGGCGCGCCTGGATTAAAATTTTAAACGAATTTATCTCCGCGAGGAATTGATGTGTTTGGTGTGACGATGGAAAAAATTGGAACCTCTTGTATTATCCGCTTCACCTGCGAAGCTGTATTTTTGCGCTGAGACATTTCGGTCGTTTGTCTCGCAGTTGTATTAAACCTCGCCGTAACAGTGTTCATTAGCCTATATTTTCAGACATTCTGACCGAAATGACGTAATTTTTTTCGGTCATTTCAAAAATATTTCGGTCTATGACTGAAAATAAAACCAGCTGCCAAGTGCTGTTTACAAAGCATCGTTTGTGATAATTGTCAATGAGTTTGACTTGGTGTTGACAGAACTCTTGCACTATCAGCCAATGTAAGAAGTCTTTAGATGGTCGACTGTTTTGTGTCTTACGAATATCATATTTATAAAAATTGCAAAGGGGGAACGTAAACTTAATTTGTTACAACACTTTAAAAATTACCATAGAGGATCCATGGATGGATATCTTTTGAAAAGTTTCTCGGGTAATTCTGTCCAACTTTACAGCATTTTACGCTGATCCGTGTAAAAATCCACAGACAAATAGTGTTCTGCTACCTTTTTTGTGATTGACGACGTCCTGAAGTATCGATTATCAGTTACTTATGGCTGTAATCTTTTGCAGATATATGCGTTCTTCATCGGCGTCCTCGGAAGTAATACCCGTGCCTCAGCCTCGTCAGAGGGTCAACTCAACGTCCAGTTACCACGGACGGGACAGCAGAGGGCCGTCTCCAACCCCAGTCGCCCCCGCCGAAATGGCAAGGTCATACCAGTCTCGTTACGGCGCCCACGCCCCATCGCAAACCAATCACCATAGCAACGCACACCAACTCGCTCCTTTATATCCGGGAAGCCAGCACCCGTTGCGCCATGGGGGCTCTCAGGAAAATCTGGCCGAATCAACCATGAGCTTGGCCCGATATCCCCCAGAACCTTCTCCGGTTCGCATGGCTCATCGAGGTCATAACAACGTTGACAGTCAACGGCCTGGTGTCCCCCGGACAAATCCGCACGTGAGGCACCATCGTCCGGGCGACTTCCACCGGTCAGTGTCCGAGGACCCCCGACACATGGCCCCAAGCGAACGCTATCACGTGTATGAAGGGGACGACTCGCGTTCCCTGTGCGGCGACATCCCTTATGACGTCACCCGAACAGGTTACGAATATGCGCCGCACAACGGCCGGCGACGCCCTGCCCCCGCGCTAATGGACCCTTCGCGCAGTTCCTTTGTAACGGATTTATAACGCGTTGCTAGGGCGTTGCTGTTTGTTTCGATACCTTTTTTCTACGGTTTGAGCTGGTGCGCGTTCTTCAAGAAGTGTTGCTACTCTGTGGTGTTTTGTAACGTGTCGTCGATTTGCTCCCCCTCAGTAGGGGGGCAAAGATGTTCCCTCTGAACGTAAAACTGTTTTGATCCATAGTATTTATTGTCGACGTATCCATCTTTGCAAAACTCGAAATTGTGGGCGCAATTTGACAAATACCGGTCGAAGTAAAACGCAGACTATCTGATGCAATTAAAATAATTGCTAAACACTCAGCGATTTCTCCAAATTAATTTCTTTACTTTGACAGTTTATAAAAATTCTCAAGACGGAAACGCTTGCTTTGCGAAGCTGGCCTCAGAAAACGCTTATGAAATGAAAGACGATTTTCTTCCCGCACATTAAAAGTTGCCCGCGTGTACTTTGCTTTTATGTGAAAATCAGAGCTCACACCGAATATTTCGCGTAATGTGAAGGTGGCATTTAATTTATTTTGCTGGGCATATCATCGGCCCTCACTTCGTTTATTTTGCTGCTACGTTTTAAGCCGCGCGTGAATTGCTTCAGGCTTCGTTCACTGCCTCATTTATTTGTCAGTGGAATTTATGCTTCGCTTACGCTAGTGGCGCTTCTTCAAGCCTAACAAAAAAGGCTTGCTGGGTAGGATTAATCATACCTACTCTGCTTAGCGTAAAAGCCAGACCTAGGCCCAGTTCTATAATGCCTTACTTGCATCGTTTTTTCGAGATTAGCGCTTCATACCGCTGTCCATACGTGACATTCACCTGAAGGATTTGCGGCGGCCCTATAAAATTGACTGGTATGGACATTTTTGCAGGTTGCCGTGCCAATTAGTTGTTTTTTTTAACATAGAAAAAGTCAGTAATATTTGTGTGCGCGGCGATTCACCTCTTATCTTCGGTTGTGGTCAAGAGTTTTTTCGGGATATTTACTACGATGGCGTCAGCCTGCATTTGTCAGTCGAATTAATCTATTTGCGTTCGGTGTCCTGGGTGCGTTCAGTCAGTTTGCAGCAGTAGAACGCAAACTGTGGCACCAGAACTGCATTTTCGTATCTGGTCGCAAAATGCAACTTTCAGGCAGAAGCCATATTCAATCCCATTGCACTGAAATGCTGACGTGACTTGATTTTACGACAGACCAATTATTTATTTTCGGCAATCGTTGTTAGAAAATCGACAGTCGCGACGTTTTTTTAAGTTCTTTTTATAGTCGGATTGCAGAAGTTGGCTGCTGTGAAATTTTAGTGCACTATCGCAAAGTGATGGGTCCGGTTCTGCCGAAAGTTGTCGAGAGACAAAAGTTTATTGCGGGCCCCCTCCCCCGCAGTCGTGCCTGTGTACTGTCATTCATCGCAATCTGGCTGTTGTTCAAGCGTTTCTTTTTTTCGACGCGAATTCGCGGTGCAATGTCTCACGAACACGACCTTCTTGTGACAAATGCCGTTGTTGGGTTGGTCAGCTGAGCACGAGGCCGGTCTGAGTGACGTGAAAGTTCGCAGCGTCACTGTGTTCGGCCGATGGTCTGAAGCAAGGAGTGCGTGCAGGACACGTTAACCATCTAAGCTGAGAAGTCGGCGAAATCCTGAACCTTTTACTGGGACTACATGTCGGCTGCAAATCACCGCGGAACTAGCTTCAAAAGTTTAGGTTGAAAGACGAAGTGAGACGGATTCGAAATAAATTTAGTGCAGTGTTCGCCCTCTCGATCCACTGCCTAATTGCATGTTAAGTCGATAGCAGAGTATTGATCAGTCAAACATCGTTTCACTATTGATGGAATAAAGTCTTTATTAAGTAATGACCTGCCTTTTTTGCTGAACTTTTGATAACGGAAAATGATTCTAGCTTTGCTAGCGTTCCAGACGAAAAGTCAACTCGAAGGACCTAAAAAACATGTCGTAAAAACTTCTTTGTGAGCACATACCGACAACTCCCTTTTGACCACAACCCATATGTCACACAACAATTTTGCAGTAAGGCGTTCAGTTGAAGGCAGTCGTTTTTCGAACCCTCTAACATGCTTTTTAAGTTATTTTTATTTTAGTGTTTGTTTCCAACAACAGTCATCGAAACTGATGTCAAACTCTTTCCAAACAATGGTCATACAAACTGAAATTTGAGTTTATCCAGGGTCTACTTTTACGTAGGCACTTGTCACTAGAACAGTCGTTAGCAAAATGACCGTGCAGTTGGTTGAGCAAAACGTTCTCAGAACGTCTTTCCATGAAATCGATGGTGTTTTGTCGCTTTGTTTCTTCTTTGACGGTATTTTTGGAACGAAAAATTCCCGCGACTTCAAATTACAGTAAGCCCCAAGATGAAAACTAGACTGCGTTACAAAGTTGATTTCAAAGCTACATCGCTTGCATCCATTTCAAAAGGCTTAAAACTGTCCGAAAACCCTAAGCTTTACCAGGACAACGCCAATAAGCAACTCTGTGAAAATCTCTATCAACGTATTTAGAGAATTTTCATTTGAGTTCTCGAGACATGAAATGTGGTTCAAAATCAAGTTCCACGCCAAACACAGTCTTCATAACTTGGTAAATCTTTGATCGGTCTTGGTTGAGTTTCCCCGATTCATTCTGTGGCAAGAGATTCGTCCGCTTTTCTCTCACAGTCAGAGGGTCTGAGAAGTGTCGTTCGATCAAAGTGCTTCCCCACAGCACAAATACAGCTTTCTCGGTGAAAATCTAATTTAAAAGTTTCTGTGTTAACTTGCAATGATGAAAATTAAAAAACTTTATAAAAAGGTTATAATCATTGAAAGAGATTATCTGTCACATACCAATATTTGATTAAGGGATTAATATCAGCATGGGCACTTTTAGGAAAACTCGGGAGCTATCAGAAATTTAAACAACTGAAAAAAAATCTAATTTTGTATGTAGTTCAACTGAAAGTAAATGAGTGCCTAACGGTTTAGGAAACTCAGACTTCTTCAAAGATTGAAACTTACCACGTGTAAGGTTATTTCGCTGTAATGCAAAAGTAAAAACGACTTTGAATTGTAATATTTTTGAACTTTTTAGCAAATCAGATTGCAACAAGATAAGCTAAAGCAAAATAGAATCGTTTAAATATTGAATGTAATCCCATTACGTTAATATGAAATGAAACACCATAACAACTTTTAGGAAAACTGCATTGAAACTTTCACTGTTACTTTGCCAACTTAATGTTAAATATTTTAGCATAGAATAAATTTTTGGAATAGAGTTTTCAACTTTGAAGGTACTGACGCATCCTAAGTGGTATACGACATTACAATGAGTGCCAAAGTAATACTGAAAAAAGTAAAATCAGTTGTTTCCATGATGCTGTTTTTACCCAATTAAATTATCTCTGCTTGTATTTACCGTTACTTAAGCTGCAGGTGAAATCCCAATTGTAGTAAAAATCAACAGCGAATTTTCAAATGCGAACTAACCGTGCTAATTCCATCTGTCTTGGCAATCTGCACTTAAAACGAAAAACAGTAGGCATCTCCCTGTTTTCATTTATGGCCACATATCACGTTGTGATAGCTGAAAAGCTTTTCAGCTAAAAAGAAGGCCGGAACTGTGTTTGTCGACCTCACAGCAGCCTACGACATCGTATGGCACCGCGGACTCACCTGCAAGCTACTGCGATTGCTGCCTGATAGACACATGGTCCACATGATCACAGAGATGGTTGGTAATCGCAGCTTTACCCTTACCACCGGAAATGGCCAAAGGAGCAGGTTACGACGCCTCAAGAACGGTGTCCCACAGGAATCTGTCCTGGCGCTCCTTCTCTTCAACATCTACATCTCTGACCTGCCAACCACCATCTCCAGAAAGTAAGCATATGCTGACGACCTAGCAATCATACATGCTGATGGAGATTGGCCGGCAGTGGAAGGGGCGCTGAGCAAGGACAAGGCAACACTAGGTGAATACCTCCAGACGTGGAAGCTAAAGCTCAGCATCACGAAGACTGCGTCAACAGTCTTCCATCTCAACAACAAGGAAGCTAAGCGTGAGCTGAACTTCAACTTCAACAACGAAACCCTACCCTTCTGCTCCGAGCCCAAATACCTCGGAGTTACGTTGGACAGGTCGCTCACGTATCGCCGACACCTCGAGACACTTCGCAAGAAGTTGACATCACGCGTCGCACTCCTGAGGCGGCTTGCTGGCTCCGGCTGGGGTGCTGGAGCAACAACGTTGCGAACAGCCACCCTAGTCCTGGTGCATTCAACAGCAGAGTACTGCGTTCCTGTTTGGTGCCGCTGGTGCCGCAGTGCTCATACCCGCCTCATTGACCCCGCCATCAACGACGCCTTGCGAATTGTGCCTGCGTCCTACACCAGCGGACAACCTTCCAATCCTCGCAGGCATCCAACCTGCTGAGCTTCGTCGTAGTGAAGCCACACTATCTTAAGGACTCCGTGCCATGGAGCCTGGACACCTGCTCCACTCAGCGCTCACCCGTCCATCGAGTGCAGATGCACGGCGCCTCAAATGGAGACACCCATTTGTACCCGCCGCACAATAACTCATCAGTTTTTCTGACAACAACAACATACGTGCGGCGCAGTGGGCGGATCATCAATGGAATGCAGAGTGGGCGGACAACCCCACAAGACTCCGCATTTTAATTCCAGACACTGGTACCCACCCTCCCGGAATGACCCTCCCAAGAAGAGCCTGGGTCCGGTTCAACCGCCTCTGCACCGGTGTCGGACGTTTCCGCTTCTGCTTGTACAAATGGGGTATGGCCTCCTGTGCGGCCTGTGAGTGTGGCGCAGAAGAACAAACCGTCGACCGTGTTGTCCTCCAATGTCCAATCCATCGACCTCCCC
>JGI24159J19872_10000299_pt1 | contig 40342 bp, 28 predicted proteins | sample Ectturendosymbi4_FD_19872 | JGI IMG/M metagenome (IMG submission 19872) | reverse complement strand
GAAATATAAATTATAATTTTCAAAATTAAAAAAGTAAAACAGTACAAGTATTGCAATTGAGGCGGGGCCCCTAGACATGGCTGGGCCCCCCCCCGGCCGGGGGGTGCGGGGGGCGGTTCCCACGGCCCTGCGCAGAACCCATCAAGAGATACCACTCAGATTAATGAGGTTTTATGAACCTTCTGGGAATTTCCCGAGCAATATTCAATATAAATAAGGCGATTTTAGCAGTGGAAATTCAGATTGGACGACCTCGCCTCCGGCTAACTGTTCTAATCCCTTCTGAAGTTTAAACCCTTAAGGTTTTGCTTTGGAAGTAAAACCAACTCTGCCTCCATGCACACCACTTGAAAGGTTAAGTTGTGGAGCTCTAGAAGTGCAGAAAGTTAATCTGCCACTACCTCCACAATCAAGAGTTTTTGTCTGGGTAAGTCCTTGAGACAGGCTTATTCCGGACAACACAAAATGGCTTGTCCGGGTAGAGCTATGACACTCAGGGCCGTAAAAGTAGAAACTCCAGAAACATTGTTTCTACCAGTCTTCAAAAACGTATGAGTCAACATACAAAACCTGCTTCGTTGACAATAAAACTTAAAACGCGTTCTCACATGAACGATCTAGGAAAAACGTGACAGTTGCATAGGAAGCTGGTTAACTCTGTAATTAATGACCAAACGCTTGTCGAAAGACTTTAACACGATCAGACTTATTCAAAAAGCTGATCTGAACATTGACTAGCTGCATTGATAAGCAGTACGTTTTAGGAGGTAGAGCATATGACACTTTTTAGTATATAGGACAGATTTGCTGATTGCGGAGGCTGTTGCAGAAGATGGTCTTGACTGTGAATTTAATTCGATAGAATTCCTTTATGAAACATTTATCTTATATTGGTGTATACCTGTTGTTGCTTTTATTTATGTATCAACTCAAATAACAATAGTCAATAAAGACAAAATCAATTGTGTTTACTGTCATTAGAATATTTAAAGAGGTATCAGAAGTAGGTCAGATAGTTAAAGCAACTCATAAGACTTGTGACAACTGTTTGGAATATGGGAATAAAGCGAACCCATCCGTAGGAAAAGAATCCAATGCAAAAACGACCTTTTTAGTTTAAAATAAACCCAAAACTTCCGTTACGCAGAGACAAGATTTAGATAAATATCACATTTCGTGGGGTCTGCGTTTTCTATAAAATATAGATTTGTGGTAACCACGCAAAGCGATACTTTTTGAGTGGAAAATGGCTGAGCAAGGGCTAAAATGTAAAATTTATCTTACATTCAAAACAGTAGGTCAAAAACTGCATTCTCAGAACCAACAATATGATTTTCTACTCCAATGACCCAGATGGAGTTGCGGTAACAGAGACCCGGGAACACTTTTCAATGACGTGTACGGATATGGGTTCTTGCCGGGGCTTTGCGCGAGAGAATGGAGCTTTTCTTTTGCGACAATTCGCAGTAATTTCAGGCGTCATCGGCAGCGCTAGCAACAATTACGGGGGGTCAAAAAGGGTGAATTTCTTTTAACCAAAGCGAAAGTTGCCTTTGTGCTTGTTGGGCACGTGTGCAAGCAAGCGTACGATTGTCCGCGGAAAGACGACAACAGCACAGTGGCGGCTTTCCCGCAACCTCCTTGCGATGAAGATCATAGTTTATTTATATAAGCACGCAGTGACTGTTTGCTTTGCAATTCTTTCTTATGACAAGGGGCTGGATGGAAACATTCCTGCCATACGCCAAACGCAATCAGCTTGGCGCGTATTTTCTACCTTGTTTTGGTTATTTGTAACATTTTTGGGGGTAAACAATTGTTGCAGCGTGACCGATTCTTTTTCATCTTGGCGAACGTTCATCCTTCAGAAAAAGATCAAACCTATTCGAAAATTATTGGTGGGCAAAACTTTCACGAATGGTTTAACAAACGTCAAGGCCCTTACATCTGTGCACGCACTACAGCTGTGTAGCATATTCAATCAAGATCTCTCAACGTGATATTGTTCTCACGANTTTTGACGGCTCTTTCCACGTCTACGGTACCTGCAACTGCAGTCCGTTGTAACTAGGTTATTGCGNTGAACTTTTGCCAGTTCACAGCCAAAGTGGAAAAGCCAAGTATCGTGTTCCAAAGCGTCGCGAATAGTGGCACCTATCCGCGTTACAGCAGATTTCAATGGATACAAATCTTCAAAATATGGTGCGGCGCCACCTTGTTTGTTTTCACTAAATGTTGGGGAAAAGGTAGTTTTTAGCAACTTTAAGACGTTTCGAACGTTCTAAAACTGCAAAGCGTTTGTAAAGATTTGATGCTAGTAGTGGTTGGCAATGTATGTCATCCCGCCACAAACCGACAAAAGTCGTACACGATTTGCCATGACACGTTGAATGATACCAATATGCACACAACCATGCTCGACTGGAAAGCATCGCACCGCGAAACTCGCTTTACAAAACGGCCATTCTTGATTGACCGCATCCTTCCTTAATGTCCTGGACTAAGACGCAGGACCTACGAGAGGGGGTACGAGAGGTACATCGTACCCGGGACCGGTACGCGCAAAGTACGCACGAACAGTTTTCCTGCAATCAAGCTTAAAATTATTAGTGTTAGTCAGCTGCCAGTATAACCATAAGTTGACTGCCTGTAAACAGCAACCGTGCTAAGCGGGAGTTTTCGTATTTATTGTTCCGCTAACTCTTGCAAAAACAGCTACCGATTGTCAAGAATTTTGAAGGTTATATCTTTTGATTACATCTTATGCCAATGGACACCTTTCTGTTTATGGCAATTAAATGCAGAAACGAAGTTTTTCGGGAACAGTCTTCCGCTTGCAGCGCTAGATATCCAGGTTGTTGGAAAGAAAGTTGAGCATTTGAATTTACTGCATGTTTAGCTCTCATATACGAGCGAGCAAAGGTTTTGAGTTGCCACGAAACAAACGTTTTCCACGACCTTGTCCTGGTGAAAAAAAAATCTTTCTCGTCACTCATTGCGCAACGTTCTACGAATCACAGAAGGCAATCACAAGAGGCTTTTAACTTGGAATCACCGGTCTGCGTTGGTGGTGGACGAAAATGCAACGGCCCAGCTAACGGCGACGTTATTTTACGCCAGTGAACACGCAAGATTAAACTTTATTTCGCTGTTCGAAACAGTAAAAGAAACAGAACTTTGAAAAACCGATCTTGCGTGGTTTCGACTAAGATTTTACTAAACTCGTGGTCCACAACTGAGCACCATTCCCAACCGCTGCGGATACTAAGGCAAGCGAGGTTATGGTTTGAGGCCGAACCGAGGCCAGCGGCCAACCAGGGGCAAGGCACGACACAACACTCGCCTTCCTCTCTGCAGAATAATTTATTCACGGCTCTGGCGCGGCAAATATGAAGAACAGAACGGTGACGATCTTTACTCAATGACGTCATAATAACTGCTTCGAATATCAACAAAAAGCGGGCGAAGAACAACGAAAGAGAAGAACATGGTACGAAACTGCTTCGGAAATATATATATTAACAAAAAAAAAAACAAGAAGTAACAAAACAAAAAAATAACGAAGACGCAGGTGTGACGCCATTGACCGCGAAACGTCACTGTGACGTGGCTGCTACGTATTAAAGAGCACCTCCAGCCAGCACGGACAAGTGGTTATGCACTGGCGCCGATAACCGTTCGCGCCCCACCCTTTGACAAAGCTCAGACGGACCGACGCGGCGTCGTAGCGACCAACGGCGCCCCAATCTGAACTTTCGGCCCGCTCGATGCGCCTCAGCTGCTCCGCCATGGCGAAGTCGTAGACTTTGGCGCAACAGCCGGGCTGCACTTTGTGTGCGAGCTGCGCCCGACTGAAGAGAGGTTCCAGCACGGGCGAATTGACGAAAACGGGACAATCGCTGCGATTGTACAACCAGACCACGCGGCTTTCGTCGAGCGCCAGCGTTACCCCCCTGCCGATGCACTTGCGGACCTTGAACGACTGGCTGTGCGGGGGGGAGACAGCGGCCAGGCAAAAACCGTCGCTTTTGGGGGCGTTGTCGAAGATGTTGACGTAGGGGTTGATGACAGGGAAAAGGCGTCCCACTCTTTCTCTGTATTCCCAGTAGGCCAGGGAGCACCAGACGCCGCTGCGACTTCGGGTCATGACGGGGTAGGGGGAGCGGGGCGACGGAACCAAATCGTCTTCACCTGAAAGGAAGTAGCAGCACGTTAGCAACAAGCCATATTTAACTGCGCTGAATTTCGTACGAAAACTGAGTAAACGCCTGTCAAACAAAGCATTGCACAGATACGACTGAACCGCACATAGTCAGTGACGTATGACGACCACGGAAAGTTGCAGGGCTCGTCAAATTGCTGCACGAATTCAAGATAACGAATCTTGGTCTTTTTTCCTGCTGCTGTACTTTGAACTTATTGCGCTCAATTTCTCGATAATTATGCATTTACAATAAAACCGCAAATTGTGCAAATGGGCAATGGGCGCATTAAGTGAAGCCGCGCATAAGACGAACGAGATCATTTGCTGCGTTTCCTGCCACACCAAAACGAAATGCGCGACTGCCAGTCACGAGAAGCTCTTACGAGCCAATTCAACACGGGCGCAAGAGAAAATTTGTTCACAGTAATCTACTTGAGTGGCTAAATCGCTGACCTTGATGTGGCATTTCGCACAGTCGGACTCCGTCAGCGTTAAGCCGCGCAGTCTACAAGGATGTTTGTCACTGTGAAGGTTGCACGAAAGTGCGGCAAATCATTGGATGCGAGGTGCGTGCGACTGAGGTTGTAAAACGACACCACTGATGAGAAGCTGCCCGCTGATGGTGACGCAACAATGGCAACAATCGAAGTCTTGCCAGCGACCTCGTCACCGCCCACAGTGATAAAAAGCAGAATGATCTTCGTGCTGCTAGCTGCAGTTCCTATAAGAAGCTGCTTGAACCTACGAGCGATTGGAGATTTTATGCTTCGGGCGAATCAAGTGCTGGTGTCTCGCCAACCCAGGCCTTGAAACCCGCATTTCCATCTTTTTTGTGCATGACATTCGTACAGTGTGAGCAAACAGATTCATTTGTTTTGTCTGATTTTATCGCAGATGGGTTAATTAAACTGCAGGCTTACACTCGTGGAACTACCTGAAGCTATTTGATCAAAATCAAATCGAATCGCGAAGTACACATTGTCAACGAAAACACTGTTTCGCCGAGGTCCGCATCACTGATGTACAGAATAAGTTGGGTGTGACGTATCAAGTAAACCTCTTTTGGAACGCATAACCTGCTTTGTTTCATTCGCTGTTTGCGATTTCCACCAGCAGCAATAGCTCGACCGATCAGGACGCACGAAATAACATTGTTGCAGGAGCTACGGTACAACCGCGGCAACAAGTTAGAATCTTTTGTGCGGATTTAATATTTACAAAGCACCAGGGCCGTCGCCAGCGGGGGGGCAGTGGTGCCCGGCCCCCCATTTCACGTTTGGCCCACCGGCTGCTGCATACGTCCAATACTGTATTTTAAAAGTGCGCCCCCCTTTCTGGCTTTTGGCCCCTTCTTCTGGTGTTTGGCCCCCCCTGATGCTAAATCCTGGCGACGGGCCTGCAAAGCACCAAGTTTGGTAGGGAAATTGAATAGAGCCGTGTTCCACCACCTCTGTTTGCAGATCTCCCAACGAAGCTAGCTTTCAAACGTCGTTTCCGGTGTGGTTCAGCCATGCATTCTTTCAGAGAGCAAGCCCAGAGGAAGCATTTTTCCCGCAACAGGTGAAGGCACCCGACGTGTTTAGGAGTACGGACGGCTGCAATTCCGTCAATTCCCGCCCCCAGGTCAAGCTTCCACGCGTGCGCATGCGCGAAAAAAGTGTTTCCGCCCAAGCGTCAACTGATCAAAGCGCCGCACGCTGGCGCCCCACCTGTCGCAGTCGCACCGCCGCGAATCGAAGACTGTTGAGTGCGACCCGCGCATCGCAATGGCAGAGTTCAAGTGGACGCCGGAAGTGGCGATAAATCGAACGGGGCGCCTGATATTGCTTGTAAGCATCCGGGCAACGCGTCGCGGCGGCAACAGTCGATGACGTCACTTGCAAATCGAGACCGAGTGGCAACGGTTTCGTGGATTTGCGGCAGCGCGAGAAACACACAGGGGGCGAGGAAGTGAAACGCGACTGCGCGATGCCAGTGCGACGATCGAAGTTGGCAATGGTCGCATCGGCTGCGATAAACCTCAGGAATTACTTCCAACGAAAATCCAAAATCTATGGCTGCTTGCTGTGCTTCGATGCAAGAGACTAGATGTGAAAGCTCACACCAGAAGTCTCAAGACTCTATTACCGCTTCATTCTGTCCAATTACGTAATTCGGAACGCGTCTGCGCTAGGTAAGTTTCATGTGTCTTGTACAAGCGAGTTTCAATCCTAAGTTACGTCTTGAGTCTTTTTCAAGCACTCTCTTTTTACTTACTGGGCAAACATTGCCTTCTTTCAATGAGCCAGGACCACTTAAAGCTGACGCGTCGTGTTTTTATCTGACCTAATCAATGGTTCGGCAGATATGACAAGATCTGGCAATTTTTCAAAACACCGGGCGCCACAAACCATCTTCAAACAGAACCAATCCACAAAATGGAGAAAAACCAAATTTCGAGATGTATCGCAGTTCTCTTGCTAAATAGGTAGGGAAGGCGAACACCCAATGTCTTAGCAGCAAAAGCCTCGAACTCCCATGCATTTAAAAAACAACGAAAAAAATTGGCACCATAACTTATAAGGGGGCTGGGTAAAACGTTTGCAAGCAACAAGTATAGAGCCTGAAAATTTGCCTTCTTTCCGAGTTTAAGTTATTTTGGATTTCGTTCAAACAACCTTCAACAGCATCTACTAAAACCAAATAATTTTTTCGCTTATCAGGTGACAAAGACGTGAAAGCGGCAGAAACAATTACTTGGTTTTGGCTTCCACTAGTCAAAATCTACAACGTTGGCGTTGCGAAGCAAACCTCATGGCGTTTAAAACCACGACATCAGTTCTTTCGCAGTCTTAGATACTCACATCCTCAAGGTGGGACACGGAATGTTTTCATTGAGCTCTCAAGAAATGCAGACGTTCTGCCTGTTCGGGCCGCACACGAAGACGCTGACACGGCGTATCACATACACTGACGCCACGGTTAATACAAGTGTCTGTCCTTATCGATACTCAGCGACGTCCAGCTACAGAAGAATCTTTTCAGATCAAAATTGAAAGTTTGAGAAAGTCTTTGTGTCTGCCACAAAATTTTACTTGTGTTTAGTTCGATGACTACAACGAGTCGTTTCACGCAACGTAAGGGAGGGTGGGTGAACGGATGAGTTTTAATTTCTTTTTACAAGAAGCGAGCACTTTCTGACAAATCGTACTGAGGTTACGATGCAAATAGCGTCCGGAAAGATCGCCATGACACCCGCGTGACAACGCCCGAAATAAAAACTAAACACAGCATCTTTTGGTCTGGTTTTGCCGTCTTACGTCCTTTTCACGATGCTGAAGATGAAGTAGAAGGTGAAAGTTAAGAGGCGCGACTGAATTAAGTTTTGATGCTTTTTTAGTCGCCGAACGTCAAGACAGAAATGCACACCATCAGTATTTATAGGTGCTGGATGTTGTTGAGGACAAACTCATATCCTTGACAGGACACTTGACCTTGACACTTAACCTTTTCGGCTATCAAACGAAATCTTTTTCTCCCTAAACAAACGAATATCGAACACAGCGAGCAGTTGTACCACATCATCCGCATAAATTAACTAATCAAACAGCGACATCCATACCTAGTACTCTCCGCCATCTTATACCACTGAGGAAAACGCGAGGGAGTTTTCACAGCAGATTGTTTTGTACAAGATCTCTGCCACCGCGACCAAAACAGACGTCTGGCAAAAGTGGATACTCAGGCTACACAGAAAAATTGCCCAGAGATTTGTAAAAGCAATGACATTTCTCACTTCACGTTGCGCATTCCGCAGCGGCGTTAATACGTAGTTTGGCAACGTCGCAAGTTCTCATAATGAGGTTCTCTATGACAGGGGTGCACAACTTGGGGCGTTCGATAAACATTTATGCGGCCGTGCACATGTAGACTCATTCAAAATATACGTTATGGCGGCTGTGGATAAATAAAAACTTTTTAGTCTGCTGTATTAGGATGCTTAGCAGAAAGACGGCCACGTATGGAAAGCAGGCTAGGCTCACTCTGTGGAAGCAGAACAGAGACAATGGAAAGAACAGAAAAAGCTTGGACTCACTGACGGCCGTACTTCATAAAAGAAAAGGTACTGCGACCGGCAACAGTGGAAATGTTGTGCATTCCCGGTCCAGGACAATCAAGAAGTGTGAAACTATGGGAATTCGCAATGCAGAAGTTTGGCAAGCGTAGGCAACCGGACGGCTCATCGCGCAAGTCAACTGGTCTTCCTGTGAAATCGCAGTTGATCTGAACTTGCATACCGGTCGGAGGAGCTGACGAAGGTTAAACGAAGATCTTCCATGCGCCTGAGCATCACTGGTTAAGTGGAAGAAGCTTGCGTTGGAAACAACTAACCAGAGCAAAGGCGTCATTCTGGAACAAACTCAATCAGGACCCGAAGATCCAATCCGTAAGGATTTGATTGGCGAGTCGCCAGAAGTTAATGGTTAATCCGAACCTTGGCGAAACGCTAGAAAGCATGCCAACTTTCGTCTTGATGTGCGTAAGCGAAGAGAAAAGGCAGCAGCAACTGTTGGTCGAAATGGAAATACGTGGGAAGTGACCGCATTGACGGTGCCGGGAGTCTATGCTCGCTTCAAGAGGCGCCGAAAAGACCGGGTAATTACGCTGCATTATAGTACAGTCCCTGGTAATGGAAGAAAACCTGCCATTTGCAACGCATTTAACGATGCACTTAAAAACTTTGCAGCGCCATGTATCCTTGTTAAAGAGACATGTTTGCGAACGCAGCGATGACTTGGTGCATTGCGCTACGCGCAGTAACGAGTTGGGTTTCGTAAAATGGCGATTGTTCCCGAAAGTCGAGAATGACTTTACTCACACATGCACCTTCTTCGTCTTGGGCCGCCGCGACAAGTCACCGCTGACAAACCGTTTTGAAGAAAGTCAAGAAAAAATGCCGGTGTTCATGTAACCAAACAGAAAGCGCCACATTATGCCGTCACAGGGCCTTTTGTGTCCAGCATTCGTTCAAAAAAAACAATGCCTCAAAGAAACGCGCGTCGTCACGGCCGAACGCGCCGCGGTCGATTACCTGAAAGCAAAGCGGGCGTGAAGACGTCGTGCTGGAAGAGCCAAGAGAGAAGTCACGCGAGGCCCAGAAATGAAAGCGCACGACAACCCAACAAACAAGGCTTTGCGGGAGATTTTTGCTCCGAGTAGAGAGGAAGGGCGACCTCGGCAGCGCTAACCTGCTATTTGCGAAATAAGCAAGACGCGCGGCCCGCGCTTAAATAAAGCGCTCATCGCAACGTCGGAATTATCGTCGCCGGCCAACGCCGTCTTAGCGCTGAGCTGCAATCGCCAGCTAGATTGCTCGCCCCGCAGCGAACGCGGGGTCACCTCTTCAATTCTGAACAAAAACTGTCCGGAAATCTGCTCTTTTCGCCCAGCGGCGCCGCACGTTCGACCGTATTTTCACGTTCGCTTTTGCTTGCCCGTAGCCGGGCTTGAAAACTCACATTTCGTTCTCAGGGAAAAGCACGGGCGGCGCGAAAGAATTTAGCATCTTGTTTCCTTTCGCGCAGCGCGAGTCGAGAGCGTGCTTTGCCTTGACGGACGTCGCGCACCCCAACTTGCATGAAACCCCGAGGCGTATTGCGACGAGCGATTGCCAGGGCAGGGAAATGGAGCGCTGACGAACTTAAACAAATATCTCGAAACAAATTCGTGTCCTCCCGGTGCCATACACTGTCGCTTTTCGCAGCTGTCGCAAGCGGGACCTGTTTCAACATTAAAATGCAATTAAGTGCATAATGCCAGGGAGGTGCGATGTTGCTGGGTTGCCTCGAAACCGTCAAATACAGTAACTCTGAACTGAAACAGTTGCAGAAATCTGGCCGCAAAGAGCATTGGACAAGCATTGACTTATTCCGTGTTTTTTCAGCAGAACGCCAGATCTTCTGCAAAAACGTTAACATTAGCAAGACTTGCGGGAGACAGAGCACAGATGCCATCCACCGACGATCAAGGCGGACAGGAGAGAGCTGTCATCTGTGCGGAAAAAGACACAACAGGTGCAACAATTTTCTCCACGCCCTTAAACGACCCGCCCTGGCCGTCGCCTCATGAATGTAGAAAGTCGCATATAAAAAATATTAGATATTTTAAAATGTAGGACATCTGTTCAGTGTTCAGTGTCACGATTGGGGGTCAACAACTTTTCCTCGTATCCAAGCGAGGCTGTTTTTTTTTCGCTGAGACACTTCGACTATTTGTCCCGTAACAATAATCTGGTCTATGACCGAAAAATAAAGCCAGGTGCGAGGTAGTAAAGGAAACGTACGGTCATAACCGGACACGATAAAAAAAAGAACGAGAACGAATCAAAGCAACAGAACTGAGCCCTAAAAGGACTTCTAGAAACCCATGCAAAGAAATGGAAGGTTTTGCTTCTAGAAATCTGACGACAACGACACAATCAAATTACAGTTAACAGGCGCTTGTGACTTGCTCGCGTTTTCGTTCAGGTCGCTATCGGAGTTTTGTCAATTGTTTCGCAACAACATCCGGTTGCCGAGCAGCAACAAATACCACCGAGACGTTCAATCTCACGGCGCCGGCGTCATCGGCCTGACGTCATTGTCATCGGTAAACGTTGAAGGCAAGGATGCTCTCAAGTGAGTGCAGGGTAGGTGATATAGCTTGGTGCGGTATGCCGGGATGGCGAGCTGCTGTGGAGCAGCAGGCTCGGGTGCGACGCCAACCAGTACTTGTATCTAAACAACACGCCCGACAAAACTGAACGTCACGCTTCGCTGGCGCGACATCGGGTCGCCAGCGGGCTGCCGAAAGCAACAGCGAACGAAATGAAACTGTCCCGAATACGATACGCTCGCGACGGGGGCAGACGAAAAGCGTTTCCTGGAACAATGCGATATTAGGACGCGACGCTTTGGCGAAGTAATTGGAAACACGCGCGCTATGACCGGCAGCAGAAATGCGCAAGCGAATCGTTTACAATCACGTCTTTGCCACGGTTTCTCAAACCGCCCGGTCGCAGATACAGGAGCTTACCGCTCTGTCGTACGGCCAGGCCTCACACGCACGACAACCGCGGAGGCTCGTCCTCTCTTTCAAACCCGCGATCTATTTAGGGGAAGCGACGCGAGACAATGAGAGGGGTGGACGTCCGCTTCAGATAAAATGCTTTCGACGCGTCACGCGTAGCCACAGCCAGGCCCTCCATAGAAGTACGATTCAGGCCACCGGCTTGTTCTTACGGGGTTGCTTGGGTGAACGTTGAGTATTCGCGACGTGGGCAACGGAAAACGGTGGCAAATCAACAACACGCGAGAGGCGGAGGTGGTCGCGGCCAAATTTCAGCGCTGATGCGCACACGCAAATTTTATCTTTATTTGCCGCTTGATTCTTATTACTAAAAGAATAGAAAGCCGGCGCCATTCACTGGGTACTACTTGAAAACAGCGCTGTTAGTATATCCGGTTCCCAACGTGGACATATGCACTATTCCTACTGCAGCAGTATGCGTTCTGACGAACGAATAAGTTTGATAATTTAAGGTGACATGGCCTCGTTACTCATATCGCAGAACATAAATCCAACGACGTGCATATACGTAGATTAGCTAAGCCTTAGCGGATGATGGGGTTTCAATAGGCACGTCACAATGTACTAAAAACAAAGTCCCAATTTAGTTTGCTATCGCCACCTAGATTGATAGCATTGTCAAAGTTTTACAAACCACTGCACATCTTACAAAACTCAATGGTTCGCTCAGTTTTTGTTTGACGTTAAATCAGCTTTACCCCCGACTCCTACAGAAACCTTGAGACATTACGAGTACCAGCAGAAGACCGTGACCTCTGTCACGTGTTTCAGTCGAACCTGCAACACCAACCAATGTCTCTAGCACTGAAATGAGATGTAACCATTAACTGAAACTGCCCAATTTCCCATTCATGAAAACCTGTTTGCACTTTTCAACATTTAAGCGTATTTCCCTGGGCAAGAACAAATGTCACGGAGACAATTCACCAAGATCAAAGCTCACGGTTCTTTCGTGAGACAAAGCGAGCGTGGCTATTTGCCGGGATAAATATTGTTACAGCAAGTCCTTCACCTCGCATTTAACTCTGCTGTGTTAGCCAAGTCAGTGAACACAGTGGCATGTTCAGCACGTACGATAGGACGGCGTGATCTTTGCTATCGCTGGGGCTGCCGTAAATTACTTTAGAAGCAAGCGCAGTGAGGGTTGGTGAAAATTGCTGTCATTATGTAGGAGGGTAAGAACACCAATTAAACCCCACCCCTCATGTTTTTGCGTTCCCTTTCGGCGCTCCCATGTGACGTCCGGTACTTTATAGCGCTTCGACTGCATTTTTGGTTGGTTCAAATTGGTTCCCTCTTTTTGAACGCTAGAAATAGAAATGGCCCTTTAAAACATGCCTGCAACGTTTCTAAGCCTGCAAATAATAATCAAGAAAAGCAACAGCGCTTGGTTGTTGCGCAGATGTTACGTTGGCATGACTATTGCCCCGCACAAAAATCGTATGGAATTTTTACCAAGAGACTTCGCTCGTCTGCCTGGCGACATCGTAAACGGTTTGCGAGAGAATAAAAAGCTTGCAATAAACCCGAGCAGGATCGGCCTGGCGCTAGCGGTCAGGAAAGCACGTCACGCTGCATTAGCTTTTTTTCACCCACTACTTCACTGTATTTTCGAGCGATTTCCATTTTTAATACTAAATTGCCAGTGCTAAATATAGAGAGGGTGACGAGGCATTAGTTCCAAGAAACTGCAACATCGCGTTGGTTAAGTCCTCTTCTCCCGGCGTCTCCATATAACAAACGCGAACGCTGCTGCCGATGTTTGTCAGCAACGCTCATCTCGAGCGTTGCGCTTACACTGCATCGCCGTAATTAATGCTGAAGTGGCCGAGACAGGAAAACGCATCTGTCCAGTATGTGGAAACGATCGGGGCCAATACGTCGAGTGGTTCATTGCTGGCGCAACATAAGGAGTTCGGAACTCTCAAGTCTTGGCAAAGACTGCCAAACATTACCAAGCTGCCTGAACGAGTCCAAGAGCGGGAAATTTGGTTTCGTGGGTTGCGCGTTACAATTAAATTTTCTGACGCCCAACTTTTTCCTCTTTGCTCTTAATTCAATTAGGGCCAACGTTAAAATTTGTTCTTTTCGTTTTAATCACGTCCAAACGTACTGTAATATTCTGGATTGGTCAACTTAGTTAAGAAAAACTCCGGCTAACTTTTGGGATCACAAAAGTGGACCAAATACATCCCCTCTAATTCGGTTAGCGTATAAGAAACGTAGATATAAGCACAACAAACTCAATGTTTGAGTGGTGAAAGTGGGTCGAATGGTGAAAGTGGGTCGACCATCCAATGGCTTTTTGCCCCCTCCCCACCAAAAAACAAAATAGACCATAAGGACCAGTCATCAATTTGCGAATGATGTGCAGAGTGGCTTGTGCGCAAATATGAGCATGACAAACGGTGTATTGGGAAGCAATTAATGCAAAACTGAAGGGTGTAATTGAGTTCCAAGAATGTTCGTCTAGATCCAAGCCCTTTTTATGCAAGTTCAACAAGGTTCTGGTGCAAAGCGTACGTTGGGTCATTGGGGTAAGGCCTAAAGTTACCCTTGCCAAAAGAGCAGTTTGGCGACGGCAGCCCGGCCACTGCGAAAAATACGGGATAACTCGTTCTTTTTTGGCGTCAAGCGGGGAGAATAGAAGCGGTAAACAACCAGATTTTCATACCAACAGCTTAGCAAGCGCGGCTTGAGTTCGACGCAAGGATTAATTACGATTTCGGCGATTACCGTCAACGGGCAATGTCGCAGGCAGACATTCCGATTAATTCGCCAAAAGTGAGACTATGCGAGTGTGATATCACCGCTTCCGATCAAACGGAGGATGACTGTTTGCCAAGTGAGCTCGGCGCACCTCGCAATTCGAGCGCAGAGCCGGATGGGGAGGAGCTTTGCGGAGATTGGGAATTGCGCGTCGTTTTCGTCGTGACGAGAAAATGCGAAACGACCAGTTCGTCGCTGGCAGGTCGTGAATCACGGGCGTCGGAAGGATTTTTCCGTGGAGGGCCTATAGTGGATTTTTTCAGAGGCAGTCAAAAAGACTTCTCCAGGGGAGACCCCGAAAGTGGTGAAATTTTATTTTTCTTTCTCGAAACGAAGAAAACAACCCTTTTGGCTAAAAATGTAAGAGGAAAATGTCACATTTAAAAATCTAGGGGAGACCAAAGCTCTTCCCTACCGCCCTTCCGATGCCCATGGCGTAAATAAAACAGGGTACCTGACTGTCAAACACAATGAGGCATCTTACATGCGCCGTTTTTTTCGGCAAGTCACAGTCACACAGGCGAAGCACACGCTGCGCGCCGTGTGCGATGGCGACCATGTCGTCAGGATCCGATAAAACCGTTTGTTACAAGGTTGCTTAAAAAGCGACAATGGTTTCTGGACGGCAGGCGATTTGTTGCTAACCTGCCCCGGATGTTGGCAAAATGGCGCTTCCCCCCAGCAACGAGCGAACCATCGAACGGCGTTAAAGCCGCAATTTTACAGAATTAACAACGGTTTCGTACCGCTGCCGAACGCAGCAGGCAGTTAAGTCATTGTTGCCGGACCAAGGCTTGATCCGCAGCTTTTCTGTTTGGTCGGGACCACTTCCTTCCCGCAAGGCGCCAAGTGCGCGACGGGCTCTCTACCTAATCCGATCTGCACAACTTGTTTCTGTTTTGGCAAAAGTGCACGCAAGCGAAATGGAGCCGGCAAGGGTTGGGTTGTAGGCGTTGGCCCGACTTCCCCGAGAGACGTAACCGAAAACTCCCATGAGAGACGGTTTGCGCGAGAGCTAATTGCATTCTTCCGTGGAAGTCAGGAAAAGGAGCGAAACAGAACGAACTACATAGTTCCGTACCAGAGGGCGTTTTGACTTGTGAATAAACGCAGCAAAAGACCTGCGAAGTGGTTCACCCCTTCAAATGTTTCGACTGCAAAGTTACTCGGATTTAGTGAAGATACGACGGTTGCTTTTTCTAGGTTCATGTCAACAACTGTCCTCGAATGGCGCAGAGACTTCTAACAATTTTTCCTGCGCTTGGGGTCGAATCGACCCCCGGTGGCATTCCTGTGCCCCCATCCCCTCGCGGACAACTGCGCAAGGGGCGAACATATTCGACCAGTGATTCCATGTACTGTCGCGCAAAAAAAACAACTTGCGAATGTTGAAGAGATTTAACAAATCCCAGTGGTGGCCTCTATTGCAGGCGATGTTGCTCAAAAGAAAGTAAAGTTAAAAAATTGTCGTGGACGATTGCACTGGGCGCAGTTGTACGCAGCCGCTCGTGGGCGTCGCGCAGAGAAACCGAATCGATTTGTGCGAATTTTTTTGCGATCTCTCCGCCCATCAATACGTGCACTGCGCTGCTGCACTGAACATGAGCTATTTATACAGCGCATGGGCGCCACAAGCATTTCTATTTCTGCCACACTCCGGCTACCGGAGCGGGTGCCGCCTTCGAAAACTTTACATTACCGGCGACGGTGACGCCAGGACCGAGACCGGGCTTAGTTTAATCTTTAGACGGTGAGTCGGACGCCACCAGGTACCCCCTTTCGATCTACCGACGCGGTCATGTGGAGCCAGGTTTAAGCACGGTCGCCCAAAACACAAGCGTAATAGAAAATCGACCTTGATGCGCAATAAGGCACTTCGATAAGCGCGAACGCGCTTGCCAAAGCGATCCGGCGCCTACAGCTTCCTTAATCTGCTCCACAACTTTCAGCATTGTCCGGCATTAGGTGTATGAAGCGGACTATCAAGAGCAGCAATTCGGCCTTGATTAACGATTCGCCGCCGAACTGTGAGAACTGCCTGTTCGAACCGCTTATCAGCCGTGTAAATGGCCGGGCTGCGGCCAAATTTAACTGCAAGATGTGTCAAAGCGTCGCAGGGGCGTTGCGCGCATGACGCAACGCGACTGGCGAGCGATCAAGAATCGGACAACGATCTCTCACGCGCTTTTCTAAATCGAGAGGACAGCGATTCTCTCAAGAAAACGCGAGCGTAGCACGGAAAAAGCGAACGGGGACGGCAATCACAGCACCTCGACGTACGCTGCCCTTCATGAAAGCAACGCTGCGGCGCTACACATGTACTGAGTTCTCATCAAAACGGAAATACGTTACACGCGTCGCATGGCGAAACTGATACATGGTATTTGCTGCCATTACGCTGGTGGGGCACCAAATTTTTCCTTGGGCGAATGAACTGCTTGCTCAACAAGTTTACTTTTGTTCAATGCGGCGCTGTTGCAAGTATCGCTCAAGTTATGAGAAACAAACGACTGCTATGAAACATTTTGGCAGTTTTATTGCTTGATGGCAAATAACCTCGTAATTCAGTTAGCCCGGTGGGCCGGCTGTTCTTGCCCTCGTCTAATGCAGTTCACACTCAGAAACCTGGTTTAAATAAGGAAACTGTGAAAAGAAAAAGGCTTTTGATAAAAGCAATGATGGAAAAGTTTCCACATGCATGTGCACAACACTATCTCTTCATCTGATCGGTGAATACTGTACGTTGAATTTACTGCTAGACACACATTGCCCGATACTACTGTCCACGATTTGCCACGCGGTTAAAATCAAAGACAGAAGCGTAGGCCACTTTAAAACTGACTTTCAGCAGTGGCAGCGTAGCTGCGATATTGGCCAAACGTCTCGACTATTTGCCAACAAATGCTATTTTCCTCGTTTATGCCACGAGCGGTTATTTTTGTTCCAGGGTTTTGATTGAAACATGTCAGATGCCACTGTTTTTGTCTGTTCACGAAACTTTATAATTACTTTAAAACACGGTGTACAACCAGCAGGCGTACAACCAGCATGCTACCTGCGATAAAAAATTTTTGCGGCAATGCACATGTACTTTAAAACACAAGTTATGACGACCGCGCCTTAATAAAAACTCTTTGTTTACTGTATGAGGACATTAGACTAGAAAGACGGCCTTTAACGCGTTCCACACATCATTGGTTATTGTTGACAGCGCCAGAAAATCATGACTGACCGCAATCACGACAAATTTCGGGCGACCCACTCGTTCCCCGGTTACCAAGTCCCTGCCCACCCAACTTGACACAGGTCAATCGGTTTGTAGACTTTCACGTCTACACACAATTTCATAGGCGGCTGAAGAAAAATCATCCCACCACTTTGCCCAACTCAAATATCAATTTACCTTGAAAGGACGATGCATATAAAATTCCAGCCGACCCAGTTTCGGTTTCGGTGTCTTGGCACATCTCCACATCTTCACCACCTGGAAAGTACAGTTGGTCATGGCACTATGCGTGAGCGCTTAGTTAGCAATCACGGAAATACCAGCAGGCAAGCAGAACAAACTTGTTGCACAGCAGGAGTCCGAGGCAGTTTATCTTATAAACAAGGTCTCTTGTAATGCTCTGCAGCTTTGCCAAGTTTCATCACTCATTTAACAGAGACACGGTATGGGCAGTAAAACTTTGGACAGCCGAAATTTCAACTTCGCTTATCTCGCCGCGAATTCAGACGTTCAAAAACAAAAGGCACTTCTTATGTCTTCTAATCAGAAACGCATGAAAACGGGGTGGACGCGGCGATCTCACGCACAAACCATGCCAATCAAATTACAAACCATAATGGACCATCGAATGGTGATGTGCCTAGGTTTATTTTAAGTCCTCCAATCGTGCAAATATGTGATCACTGGCTCTTATCAACCTATACCAGCAATTAGTCACCGCAAAACAAGCGCTTGGAGGCAGTAAAAATCTTCACTTTAACGTCCTTCATCGACGGCTTAATGGTGTTTGAACAAATGTTGCTGGCCAAACTCGGCGGCAGGTAAACTGACAAGCATGCGACGAAGGAACGCAGACGTTAATATAGGTACGCCGGCGGACCGACCACAGAACCTTGAAAACAATAGCGACTTGGGAGCGCCCCTGCGAGCAGCATGAGCCCGGTCATAAATCACCATATGTATTAGCGGGAACAGGAGTCGGGTTGGGTTGCTGACAGCCGACCACGCGGCTACTGCGTTGAGACATTCAGTTAACGAGCGGTTGGTAGCACGAAGGTTTTCCTTGGAAACAATGCTATGTACATGGCAACGCAATCAGGAAATGAGGTCTTTTCGGAGCTTTCTCCCTATTCACTGCTTGTGTTGTGTGGTAATTCACTGCCTGCTGGTATTCGCATGGCGTACTTAGCAGGGTTTTAGCCGATTTTTGCGCAAACGCTTGAAACCGGTATGGGAAACCTATTTACTATCACGGGCCGCATAAATTGTGGATTATAGCTAGCGGGCCGCAACTAACAATCGATTTTATCCTAAAATTATGCCTTTATCTAACTATGAGAGATAGAGGTTTCTTATGACATGCTGTCATAAGTACCTGCTTATCACTGAGCTTCGTTTTGACGCGATTTTGTATTCTAAATCGACTGAAAACAAGATTTTGTACTCTTAATCCACTAACGAAAAGTCTGATGCGGGCCATATATCAAATGTTCACGCGGGCCGCAGGTTCCCCAACGTGGTTTAAAAGAAGGGGACACACATTTATTGCTATTCGAAGCGTTTCCGACAAGGCACGACAATTTCTTTACTCATAAAAGTTAGATCAGCATGAGCATTCGCGAACTCAAAATGGGTGTAAACAAGAGAGTGCTCGTCAATAGTAAACTGTGTCCAACGAGAAGTTTCACAATTTAATCCAGACCTGTACTACATATGACCCGCAGGCCGCATGTGGCCCGCGAGAGCTTTCTCATTTGCAGAAAAATGTTGCAAACGCCCGAGCTCGGACAATTAATTGTCCTTTCAGAATTTCTTTCCACACTACAGCGAAACAGACTTTCGCGGCCCGCGGCGAATTTATGTTGGTCGATTTGGCCCTTCGAGCTTTTCGAGTTGTGCTGGCCTGCTTTAATCACAGTCGCTGTGCAGCGGCAACGAGAGGCATAACATACACGACTGGGGTTTTAGACTAAGCGTTCCGCAAAGTCCACATCCTCACCCAAAACTACACTAACGTCGAGCAGCCTTGGTCAGCCGTTGACGGTTGCGAATGCACATTATCAAGCACACATACCATCGCATGTACCAGCAAATGGACACGGTCTTCAGCCGCAGCAAGCACGCAATTTACCGCGCAAGCCTTTCACCGCAACCGCTAATGACAAGTTTCTCGCGCCTCCCCAAGCGTCTTGTTATGTAATAAATCGCCAATGCCGCTGCACTCACACAAAAGTGCACTCACCTTGGCAAGAGTCATGGTTGCGAGCGAACGATTCAAAGGAGGTAAAGGGAATATCTGAACAAAACCAACCATATCAGGTGACTGTGTCTGTTTTTCACACAAAAAAAACGAAACAAACGACGGGTTGAGTTTTTCACCCAGAAGCAACTTATATTTCAGCCACACGTGGACTGTTTTTATCGATTTAAAGCATGTTTTTGTATGTGCAATCGATGCAACACACCTGGCCAGTTCCAAACAAAATGTGTGAAAACTGTTGGTTCTATCAAGCGATGGTATACGCACAATTTATTCAGAAGACCTTTGGGGGCCATTTCGCACACTTAACTTTTGCGAACGACAACCTAATTCTGTAGCTTTCTCAAATACACAATCTTTTGAAACGGTGACTTGTATTGCAGGAAATAGAAATTAATAAAATCAACATTTAACACTTTTCAGTCACACCTGTTCACCAATCTGACGAAGTGCTTATATTTCAGGAGCATTTTCTTCTCAGTTAACTGTCTTTCAATAAGAGTACAATATGGCCCTTTTGTATTAGAATAATACACCCACAACTTGTGCGAATTTGTGAAAATACAAAAAGCATGATAAGTATGCAAAGACGAAACCAAATAGCAAATTGATAAAGACATGAGGTTATGAGAAAAACGCGTATGTATTTGACTGGGAGTTTTAGTTGTCGATAAGTCTACATATTTTGAGAGCCTGAGAGTTTCTTTAGTGGGAACGTCTTGGCAGACCCGCAGCCACAGGGCCCCGAAATTTTTTTTGCCCAGAAAAGTTTGATTTAAGACATGAAACCAAAAATTCTGACCCCTAAAAATGTATTTTTCACCCCAAAACCTGAAAACCTGGCTACAGGCCTGTGGCTTGGCTTGTCCTTGCTTTTCATTTTTGTTCTAGCTTGCTGCAGGCGCAACGCATGTTAGCATAGGTCCGGCAAATTTCAGAGCCGAGGTCATGAAGACTTTGTGCAAAGCTAAAACCGCGGCAAGGACGAGCACAATCGACCGAAAAAAAAACAATATTGGTCGTAAACGCACATTACACAAAAGTCACACCTCTATTCCAATAAAAAATGGCAAAATCTTTTCAATGGAAAAGCTCGTTTCGCAAAAGTATCTTTGCTTTTCCTTTCCTCTGCCGCAATGATGGCCAAGTTCTTTCTGGCCAGATTTATAGAACCGCGACCACTTTGAAGGGCCAATGTTATCTTTTCATGCAACATGAAAGTGTGAGTTATTACCGTTGCTTCTTACCCTATACATTTTTTTCAGCGTTACTAAGGTTATTAAATTTGACTCCTACATGTCATTTTTATGATATGAAATCATTAACGGACATGGCTCTTTCGTTGCGGGCCACAGTTTGCCCATCAGTGAATAAATCATTTCACACGTGTTTCAGGTACCGGGAAATGACTAAAAACCACCAAACAGATCAACGGAAATATGACTTTTGCTGTCCTACTATCAAAACGGAATCAACACTAGCAATTTTAAGATTCCTATCACAAAACACTCCAGATTTAACTGCGTATTGAAGAATAGCAATAAATATAGCAGGAACGTTCCTACGTCCATGCATTAGAACTGAGAGCCGAAGCAAACCACCTTGCAGGGCCATTGGTTGCATAAAATACAGCAGCAACTTAACACTTACCAGTGAACACAGCATAATGAAAAGGATTGAGGCAGATATTGTTGGGGGGTGATTCGCAGAACGGCATCCGTCGAAGTTTACAAGTATTTTGAATATCCGGCCACCGATACGCTTTGCAAACAGCCACAGCGCACAAGCTGTCGTCCAGCTTGCCCATACTTGCGGAGAGGTGTGGGAAGGCTACGCACGCACTGGAGCTTCCGTCTCTGGAATCTAATGCCAGCAGCAATGTCTCCAACTGCGCCTCTTCGAAGCACGACAACAATGTGTGGACGGCTGAGTTCGCCGGTCGGTCGTCGAGTGCGTTTTGTTTTAAAATCTTGTTTTTCAGCTTCCGCTTCGAATTTCGTTTCCGGCATAGGCTCAACATTCGACGGCTGCTGCTACATAAAGCTTCGTCGGCGCAATATTCCAGCGTAGAATCCAGTTTGACAAAACGACCGAGTGCGTCAGGCGCATCTTATGAAACATGTAACATCACAAACAGCTATCGAACAAGCTAGCGCTGCAATTCTCGAAGTTCTAATTCACCTAATTTCACACAAAAAGAAATGCACAAAATTATTTGCCTGACAGCGAGAGGACAATCGTTTCATCACAGATTGAAATACTGCACTGAGTGCACGGTCACCAACGAAGTTATGCAAGTTCATCTTCAAATAATTTCTAGACAATTGTTTACTTTTAGGATCACTCGTCCGAGCTGCTTTTTTCACTAATCAGCGACAAAGCAGATTTGCATTGTCCAAGTGGACTTGCAAAGAGAATTAAAAATTTTTGAAATACAATTTCAAACACGACAACTCTTACAAAGTTACGCTTGGGCACGATGACAAACTACATCCAAATTTCTATTAAACAGGTTCGCTACCTTCATCACAGTGTCATCGCACATTATGCATAAACTTGTCACAAGGACAAGCACGTTTTTGAAACCTCGAGCAGTGCCCATATAGCAGCGATAACCCTGTGCTGTAACTACGAGTGACGAATTGGTTTGTTTCGAAAGCCTGTTTCGCTGAGCAGTAGCTCCAAGACCTCACTGCTAGAACTGTGTGCTTTGTTGCACGCACTGCAATCTGCCAGTGTGACGTGCGTGAGGCCCAAGTAGCTGAAGAACTGTCTTCCTGAGCATCGATATGTCTATCGGCTTAAAGGCCGTACGGGATGACGTGCTCGCATGATAGTGCAAATAACGTTTAGGCAAGATGCCTTATCGCGCTGCCATCTTCGATTCACCAAACCAACCACTGCAAATGTACTAAAGCAAGGGTCTTTTGCAGTAAAATTAAAGCAACCACACCACGAATGAACGGTACATACTGCGAATAACATTGTGATTGCTCTAGCAAATTGAATTCTTGCACAAAAAAAAGATGTCTTTCATAGAATGTGACACGAAAAAGAAAAACTGATTAAAAGACATGTTTGACTAACTTGCTTCCAACTTGCGAAAAGCTCTATGCAAGACATCCGAATGTTTGAAAGATAACGAAATAACTCTTTCCATTCACCGCATCCACACGGTGGTGATAAGCAGTGAACCGAAAAACCAACACTGTGTTTCTGTAATTCTCACTCGTAGCCTGTTCGCCTGTTATTCTGCTCTGCCTTTCCACAGCCCACTTCTCGCGCTCTCACGAACGCCTTGTCAGCAATCGCCATCAACTGCACAATCTTTTCACTGGCTCTTGTCTATATAGCTGCAGCAGTGTGATTTAAAAAACGCACCTTCTGCCATAAGGTCTGACGCCGTATGCCAGCTCTATCCCCGCTGTCGCGCAGAGTTTTCTTGTGCTGCCACCAGCGCAGATACCATGCGCAACTGACGGCGCTGACCACAGTCGCACGCAAATCTTTGACCACGAGCAGCGCCGGCACCGCGGAACCGAGAATTCTCTATTTCTTACGGGCTCCCTCTCTCTCAGCGTGTCTAGACAGCCTGGCGCTGTACAACACACAGTATCGTATCGCATTTCTGGCTGCTACATTTCACTCCCTGCGCAGCTCGTCGACGGACGCCGTGGATCTCGTAGAGAGGATAATAACCCGCCAACAGCCAAACAGCGAGTCACCACCAGGCCTGATGATGCGGGGCTATCTGTCTCTAAGTGATCATCCAGAGCGGGCCGCTCACCGGGTGTTCATCAGCGTGTGGGAATGCATTGGGTAAGGTGCATTTAACCCAAACGTAATGCCGCTCGAAATAGGTGAAGTGTGGGTTGTGCGAAAAGCTTTGCGCGTTTATGACCCGGTTTACTGTTTTCTCAAGCACCTCCTTCACGCGGTCGCAAACGTTCAGTTCTTATTGGCTTTGACTGGCCACTCTGTCCACTCTGAGGCCGAAACAGCGCATTTGACTTTCTTCCAGGCTCTGCTTACACGCAAAGCGCTGTACGGTGACCTTCGCAATGCAACCGCGTTCTTGCTCGCTGTGCTCGACTGCCCAGTTGCAACCTTTCTCCAGTAGCTTTGAAGACGCCACGCCAATTCGGTGATTGCTTTTTTCCCCCGACTCGAAGTCGCCATCTACACCTTGCTCCACGCATTTGCGGTTGCGTTCAGCTTCTCTGTTGTTGTTAGGCCAGCCATTCAGGCTGGCATCGGGCTCAAGTCGGGAGCCACGACGAGCCGCAATTATTTCGCTACACGGCGCAAAACAATCGACAAAACGTCGCCCTGATTTGTTTGACAGTCACAGCCGCGCACCGGTGAGACGCGGTTGGCGCGTCAGTCCTCCCGCGAAGCCAACCGGTTATTGATCCCCTATCGATAAGAAACCTTGCTAAGTCGATAAACCAAATTGCAATTTTCGACTTATCCAGGATGGTGCTGAGAAAACCAGCTCTCTATCGCTCGGAATCTAAATTTTTACCACTTGTCGGAGGTCTTCAATCCACAACGCGATCAGTATCAACTACTCGCGACTGAGTTGGCTCGACGCCAGGAGACATTGCGAAGCAGGACTGCGCGGACATGCACGAGCGTTTTTCAAACGAACAGACGTTCTACTTTGACCCCAGTTTCAGCAGGCGCTTCTGCTGAATGCCGACCATTACTGTTTTATTGACATTGAAAGCCATCGCAAATAGCTTTTTTCCTAGTTAGAAACAGCACCGCCTTCACCCGCGTAAAAAATTTAAGGCCGCTGAGAGAGTCTCATCTTGCTGCTACTGTATCATGGAAGCCACTGCTTTCCAACACGAGGAAATATTCAAAAAAAGAATGAAGCAAAGCATAAAAGTTGCGCGCGCTCATCTGTAATTAAATACATGAGAGTATTTAATATGGAACCTTTGTTTATCAACGCCATCGTGTCTTGCATTTGCGTTGGCAAAGTCGACAGGCTTAAGCGTATTGTTTACTTAACATGTGCATTATGTTCAGTGGCAGAGCAAATTTTAACTGAGTTCGTGCCACTTATTGTACTGACTATAAGTCCGAGTTTTCCGTAAACCGGATACTTGAATTGTCCATCTTCTTATTTATTTGGGACAGGATAGATTTTAGTAAAATCTAGTAAAATTATTTTACTGAATGTTTTGTATTGAAAAGTAAGCCTTGCATATAGCTGTAGTACAGCACTTGGGGGAACTGTCAGGTGCACTAGCATAATTTGAACTTGGAACGTGTGTAATTTTTACCTGAAAAGGAGTTGAACAGCAAAACGATCAGGTAATTCACATTTTCGCACACCTAACGTACCCAAAAAACGTCCGTTACCCAAATTCCAGGTCTCGTGCGCCAATTTTTGTGTACATCAAAAACTTGAATAAAAAAAGTATTTTTTTTCTAAACGCACAAACAGGTACAGCCTTTGACCAGAACTTAATGGCTCTCGTCTGTGTATAAAAATTCAATAAGGCGTCGCAAATTATACAATGCCTTTCTATGAAGATGGTAAAGTCAACAAATCACCTTCTGGACGGATCAACTGGTGCACGGAAACTGTGGCGCAGTTAAGCCAACAATACCTAACTACGTACAGACAGGATTAGGTTGTTGTAGGACGTAACGGTGACATCATCCATAGCAGTCACAAAAAGCCGAGGCCGCGTAACAGCTTCCACTGTTCGAATGAAAAGTGTAACCTGCCACCTGCCACTCGGACCGCTGGAGTCCGAGTCGCAGTTGGCCGTGCAAACTACCACTCGGACCGTTTGAGTAACAGCTCTCCGCAGAGATATGCTGTTTTTCTCAAGCAGCGTCTTCAAAAATCAATACGGTTGAAAACTCGCTGCTTGGATTCTGTTCGGGGTCACGATTTCTAGCCTTGCATCACAGATCCACAGATCTTAAGGTCATGAGCTTGGAGGAGGCTATCAGCTTTACTTTTGGTTCCCCGCAAGATAAACGCTGGCAGGTGTACGTTAAGATGAAAAAAACGAATATGGCCTCTTTGGCCGGTCGCGTAAAGACAACAACCGAGCATCAGAAGACCCTCACTTTAATAAAGACTGTGAAGACTCAGTTCATTGATACTGAACCATTCGCAATTTATTGGTTTGTCGTTACGAATGGTTTGCCCAACAACGTTAGTTGAATTCAAGGTATCTCGCAGTAAAATCGTTCTCCAGGCCCAATCGATTTACACAGGTTATATACAAAATGCACAATTCGGCAGGGGAAAGAATATCCACCTGAACACTGCAATGCTACAATTTCGGCGAATTGTACCGACTGCGCACAGCTAGCAACTGACGCAAAAAGAACTCACTCCGGCACGCAGGGGTTCGAAATCATCTAATTGCGATTGCACTCGCTCACATAAAATCCACTTCACCGAGCGCGCCAGACGAAGAAACAACCGATCCGTCATGCTGGCCGGGCCGAAACGATTACACCGTTTTCTCCTAAACAAACGCCGTTGAACCCTTCACCCTCGTAACTTGGAGATGAAATTATACCCTTTTCTGCGTCACCCAATGTATGAATCCTCATGATGGTCACACTCACACGTCAATTTTTGACCCCCCCAAAACGGTCGCAGCCTTCGCCGTCACGAACAAACTTCTAACTGCAAACGCCACCCGTGTCAAAATTTTTCAAAGCATCACTTTGTTGAGATGATATTTTCCCTGGCTTAAGTTCTATATTTTCATGACTCTTCAATATCATATATTTCTGCTTGTTGCGAAAAGGCTGAAACCTGTCTGCCACAAGAATATACTAGACTTCTTGCGGAATTATACAAGTACCAAGAATCTAACTGCTGTCTCTTGCCTTCAGCAGTAGTGCAAACTTTGGACATTTGGGCCCTGAATTCCAACTACAGTTGGTGTGTGCGCGCGTCCCCAGTGAAATGAGAAAACTTTAGAGGGTATCGAGACAACGCCGTTATAAGGTCAGGGTTATCGATTTGGGGCTGAAAGCGGCAGATCAGGCCATGCACTGTTAAAAAGCATGTGTGCTTTGCTGCATGCAGTGTCAGCATCAGTGTTTGTCAATCAACACCTGTCAACCACATTTGCTTTAGTGTATCAAAAAAGGTAGTAGAGAGGTGGTGGAGGATATACTATAATCGGTGGCCGGGGCCTAGAAAACGCTGAGAACTATTGCATCACAGTAGTTTAATCAAGAAGTATAAGGATTCACTATCTTGACCCAGGTTGATCCAAGTGGGTTCAGTGCTTTCTACCACGAATGGATGCAACTTATCACCGTCGAAAACTCACAATAAATTCAATATTGCAACCGACGAAGAGTCTTTACTGTTGCTTTCTGATTCATAACCAGTATGAATATATGTCCGGATTGCGTATTTCTGTTCATACATCACCTACTCCTGATGGTTAGAACCATCCCATAAGGAAGCCATAACAGAATGCCAAATGAGCAACTACTCAAAGAAATGGCACGAAGTAATTCTACCAATCAAACAATCAGTCCCAAGCAAGCACGTGCATCACTGGTGTAGGAAGCGGGGGTGCATGGGGTGCATCCGCACCTCCAAAACGTTTGGTTTGGTGAAAATCCGGGCAAAATAACTTAAAATCCGGGCAAAATCTATGGAAATTTTGGCAAAATGTATGAAAATGTTCGCAAAATCGCTGTATGTGCTTTGATCTTACAGAAATGGCACCCAAAATCAAAGTGCAGACCTTTTTTGAGGTCATCTTTACATTTAGTTTTTTTCGGGCAAGTTAGGGGAAATTTGCGCAAGTTTGGGGGAACTTTAAGCAAAAATGGTGCTTGAAGTGTGCTTTTATCTCAAAAAATGCGCCCGACATGAAAAGAAATGCAGTCCTGTTTTAGGAGGTCACTTTCGTTGGAGTTTTTCGGGAACGTTTGGGGAAATTTGGGCAAAAATCCTTCGCACCCCAAAATTTTGCCTGCTCCTACACCTATGACGTGCATATCCACTAATTGCACCACAGCAAAGTGACAACGAACAACGAAAGATTTCTCAGGAGACGATGGATTTGACGAAGTTGTACAAAAGCGTCAACGAATCTTGGTAGCTTCTGTTTAACAACGTGGAAATACCAAACATCGACTTTTTCTTCGACCTTACACTTTTTTATTTTTGTGTGTAAAAGCACTTTTTGTAAGATTTTAAGTACTTTCAAGTTTTTTAATATGCTGGCAATACAAAGTTAGCATCACAGATCGTATTCTGTATTTTTCTAACACAGAATTACACATGTCCTTCCTTGCGTAATAGACTCTTGCGCTCCGTTGCCTAGATGCTTCACATAAACCTAAGTTGTTTATTTTACCCTTGTTAATACTTCCGAGTCACAACACCTTTCATTCATGGAAGGTAGCAAATGGCTGATCCACTGATTCCCCATCCTCTGCTTCGCCTCGCATAGTATGTGCATGGCGAACGCACGTTTGCTAGTGAAAATATCTGGAATACGACTAACACCATGTTCTGGTCTAATTTTATGAGCAGTTAAAACATGGCACTTATTCTTTTCATTTTGTTTTTTGATAAACGTGACAATCGTTGATTTAATGAAAAAGGTCTGCATTACGTAGCAGGTGGAAGATGCCTTAAGTTTGGCTTCTCGTAAACGCATTTTTAACTGATCACGTTTTGCTAGATGATGATGCTGGTCATTTGATGAAAAAAGATATTTTATGTTTTTGTACAGAATTTTACAAGTGGTAACATTATCATCGATATTTTTGCACCACATGCACCTTAATAATAATCGCACACAGTAACTGACCGAACACCTTACCAGCGAAAGTAGGAGGACGAATTCTCACGCTCCATCCACATACATTACTGGATGTGAACGAAAAAGAGGCTGTTGATTGCTGATGAAACATTTCCTTCTGTCATTTCGCACACAGTTGCGTTGCCAGCAGAAAGTGGAAATCACTGATTTCGGAATGATTTATGATTTACGCAATGCTTGCATCCTCGCCATTGATTCCGGAGTGCCTTTGGCGGCTATTTATTTATTTCTTTTGAGATTATATTTTTTCATTCAGTATTTACAGCAGTCGTTCTGCTATTTTCTGGTATAATCGTTTGATTTTATTCGGTATTAAGACGCGTACTAATGTACAGTGAAAATTTTGCAAAAAAGAAATACAAAAGTCGACAAAAGCAAGAGCAGTACTCTTCATGAACAGGTAATGAAATACGATATTTGCAATTTTTTCGAATTTCGCTTACCGTAGGCTGTGAGCAACCTTTCGTAAACGATATTGTTGAGCAACTTTTTCTCCCCTTCCAAATGTTCCCCTCCCTTTTTTGAAGCTGTTTGGGTAATTCTTTTTTACCTACTTTAAGTTGGAAGTCTCTACCGTCGTGCTGCTTGCAGGTTGATGTTTGCCTATAAAGTGCGATAGACGACAACTCGCAAAAATTTTCACAGGTTTGCATTTTTCAAAATAAAAAAAAACATCAGCAACACTTTTTTAGTTAATTGTGACGTCACCCAATGCCTTGCGTAAGCCATAACTCCAGTGGCTGGTACAGCGCACAACAGCAGTTTTCTAAGTGTGCGATTTGTAGCGCTCCCTCCTAGAAACGCAATATATTTTTCTGGGGATTGCTAAAGTACGCTTCGCTTAGAAGCGGACTGGTGCCGAGATAAGAAATAGGAAATCGTGATATCACAAAGAAGATGCGTCCTGCTGCAGTGTATACACTGTAAACATAACTGGGACGCATCGAAACTCCAGCAACTGACTGGAGCTTCTGACAGAGCAGAGTGCGCATAAAATTCGCGCAGGCAAACTTCAAATTTTACAAAGTAAATCTTGATTGGTTTTTACCAACAATATCCTTTTCGATATACCCAGGCGGAAGAGTGAGCCTGATTGTGTACCATTACATAAATTCTTATGCAAAACGTCGCATCAATAAAACGAAAAAGCTGTTGTTTGCCAAACATAAGCTGTATCAATTTGGAATGTTATATGGGGAAACGGATTGCGCTTTCGTGAGAGTTCTTCTGAGCTGTCTTTTCACAGTATGACTTTCTAAAGAAAAGAGTGTGTGATAAATTGCATTGCTATGGCGCATGATGTTGTTTTCAACCAACGAATAAGTCAGCACTGAACATTAGTCAGCATAACAGTCAGCACTGAATATCAAATAGTATCCCCCTATTACAGTAAAACTTATCTTGTCCTTGTAATGCATGTTATACGACAGGTCGATTAGCTCGCACGACGAAAAGCTTGTAACGCAGAGATACCTATAATGTTTCTACAAGAACAGCAGTTCACTTCCACGCTTTTATATTCAATTAGGTTTACGATACCCGAAAAGCTAACTTTGTAGGGTCTTTTGTAAATTTCGAGACCATTGCTTTTCACTTCAGAAAGAGTTTCGGGTTTGATCACCAAACTGCTTCACGGCTGCTGTTAATCCTCCGCTTTGCATATGTTGTATTAAGGTGTCAATCACTTAACAAAGACGAAATTAGGGTCACGTCTTGATTTCAAAGCTTATCGTTGCAGTACATGAGTGCAGTGAACACTCGGGTCGCAAGCAGTGTTTGTTGTCAATGGAGCAGCTGCTTCTGGTCAACAGCAGTTCTGCTCTGGACCGAGTCTGAAAATTCTCACAATATAGCGATTTTCTCCAGCAGCGGCAGCCAGGGTCCGGTCTACTTGATTGATGAACTAAATGTGCGGACGTCCGCTGCGTGAAGCAAACATAATTTTGCCAAACAAGTTACGGTTTCCACACAAAACGCTTTTTATTGTTGAAATAAGCCTTTTAATTTTAAATAGCGCATTCGCGCATTTGATAGGTGTTTTTTCGCAACAAATGAAACTTGAACAAGTTAAGCGGTGCTGTTGAAATTTCAAGCAGCTATTGTCGCAAACGCAGTGCACACTCTCGCACGGCCGACCGCACGACCCGCTGCATGAAGCATTATGACGTTAACTGCGACTTAGCAACTTTTAACAAGATCTTTTAAGACGCCACTTGCTTTTCGAAAGGGCGTGGCCGTCGCGACAATTTGTTTAGTAAAATCTCGAAACTATGCGCTCAATTCTAAGCGTCTTCACGCTTTGCGCACATGTTTCGTCACATTTCGGTTTCATCGACGTCAAAGACGGGAAATCCACTCGAGAAGGCGGGGCTGAAAATTATTTAATTGCATGGGATCATGCTTTGTTCAAGCTGATCGAACTAACAGCAATATAACCTCCGTCAGCATACTTTTTAGGATTCGGTAGGTTCACTGGGGCATACTAGCCACAACGTTGTGGCATTTCGCAGGTAGGTTCAACTGTACTTTGCAATGAATAACTCGACGGGAAACTAACACAAGTATTCCATTCCAGTTTTCCTCGAACAGATCGAGATGCTTCAGTTGTACTAATGATCAGGCTCGTAGCCAATTTTTAAGGTTCGGGGGGGGAAATGCATGTTCAGGGGGATCATTTTTGTTTTTATTATTTGTTTAAAACAAATTTTTTTGGACACAGCAAATTTTGAGGGGGCACAAAAAATTTGGGGAGCACTGCTCCCGGATGACCCCCGAGGTTACGGACCTGCTAATGGTTAAAATTGATGGTGGAGTTGGGGGGACGCGGAGGAATGCTGTCGCCTCCCTTTTTTGAAGAGAGAACGGCGTTCACTTATTAACCTGGTGTAACACCAAGATTAGGACGGTTTATTGTAATTGTCTTTGACATTTTTCAACAGGAAAAACTTCTCAGCTACTTTGATTTGCACGGCATGTCGTTTTTTCCATGTAGCGTCACCCCACGCCTGTTTTTGGCACCATATAACGCCAGTACTTAAAATGAATTCCGATCTAGAAACCACAACGCTACTGGAATAGGTTACGGCACGTGATATAATAGGGGTAGCCCTAATACTGTTCATCCCTGCACTTAACAAGTTGCTGCTCCGTGTGAACACACCAATCATGCTAATGTTATTTTTCCTTCAAAATATCACCTCTGTTCCCGAAACGGTGACAACAACCGCTTTTCTTGGCCCAAAGCCCAATGTTTTGGCGCCACTGCAGAAAATTTCACGTTTCCGACAGAGATAGCACGAATTCATCTTTCTTAAGTTGATCGCAGGTGAAAAGCGCCAGGCGGAGCTGCCTGGCCAACACCACAAGCTTTGTGTTTTTGCTTTAACTGGTTCAGATTACGCTGTTGCGGTGGAGTGCTCGACTCCGACGAACAGAACGTCGGAGGCATATTTGTTAGAGCCAGGATTTTGCTTTTTTATTTCTCTTCTTCGTAGAATCGACTCACTGAGGTCAACAAGCAGTCGCTGAAGCGCTCATAGATCACACTCAGGAGCCCAACGTCAAGACATATGAAGCCGATTAGATCTATCTACTAACCTCTTACTTCAACAATCGAGCTACATCTTGCTTGCAATTGAGAACAAAGCATGGAGGATTGGAATTGCTGGCGAAATGAAGACACCAACGTGGCTTTTTATTTAATTATCAGCAGTACCCAAACTTCACACCTTCAACTGTTTCAGGAAAAGGCAACCTTTGCGTTGCACAGTCACAGCCATGCGAGGCCGTCTAGGACAGTGGTTCCCAACCGGGGGTCCATGGACCCCAGGGGTTCACAAGAGGATTTTTGGGGGTCCATGACCTTCATATGTGTAAGATGAAAGCAAAATAGCGAAATGCCAAATTACGCTCCGTGATGGTTAAGCTAGCAAAGAACAAATTGAGCGCAACTCTAGAAACCAGATTGTCAGGTCGAGATGGACCAAAAATGCTAAATATTTTGTCAAAATATTCCAAATAACTTCAAATCATGCTAAATAAGCCGGAACAGGCTGATGATTGTCAGTTCTAAAATACCCTGATGAGCAATGACAAAAATGCAATGTTGCTAAGGAACTAAGTCTAGAATTATTGTATATGGTGCTTTAACTGTTACGTTTATAGAACAATCCAATATTGGCTTTCTTGACACCTGTGAAGATAAATATTTTGAAAAACGTAAGCATGATCCTTCCTCGTGTGAAATAATTGTATTGTTCTATTTGGGATGTTCAATGATTTTTCCATTCAGATTTGCTGACTTGTTTTGACCTTTCCTACCATCCACGTAGCAACCGGTATTGGCACTTCACTTCACTGTTTACCATTTAATTTTAAAGACGCTCAAAGCCTGAGGTTCTACATCCAACATATGCAAATTAGGTTGATACATGAAAATATGCTATTTTCAATATTTGCACTTTTTAGCCGCATAGGGTCCTTATGGGAAAAATGTCCATATGATTTAGCTCACAAATAAGTTTAAATGTTGCTTTGTTACTCGGCAGCTATCCATGGCCAACATGGACATATATTACTTTTGTTTCACGACAGTTACCCAGTACCAAATTGGCAAATCGTTTTGTTACACGTCAAAAGAGCAAGGCCAAATAGGCCATTTACACCTCTCTAACTTGATAAATATGAAACATACGCAGTTTTTAATAGGACTGTTCGAAAGAGCGCATAAAATCCAGTAACTGAAAACATCAGTTTTAAACGATAATTCTAAGTATTTCTAATATTAAGTTAAAAACTGGTTTTAACCATTAAAGCCACATGTTCTTGAGAAGAGTTTTGGACTGGTTTTGTTTAGTGGGTCCACAGCTTTCTGCCAAATCGTCAAAGGTGTCCACTACACTGAAAAGGTTGGGAACCACTGGTCTAAGATGTCATCAAAAATGCTCGGGAATAAAACAAAATTGTGCAGCGTTTTGCAGTTCTCGCTCTGAAATGTTCCGGTCACAGGTGCAAAGACAATCAAACAATTGTGTAAAGACAATCAAGCCATTGTGTAGCAACAATCAAGCCATTTTATGCCCAACTTATTCCAGGATTTTTCGTCATAATACCTGCACAACCAGAAAAGGCCATGAACACGCTGTTGATTTAACGTTTAAAAATTTAACTCTAAAAAATTTATTTCAAAAAGTGGAAGTCAAAATAATTTGTAGCAATTTGCAAAATTTCTAAAAATATCCCCCTTCCTTGCCAAATTTTGCCTTATTTTTCACAAACGTTTGGGCTGCGGGAGAGCAATTGCCCTTGATTGTCTACCATCGGCTATGAGCACCAATAACAAAAACTTTAATTGCTGAGGATGAAGTTGCTCGATTCATAAATTATACTGCTGACTAACTGGCCATGCCTTGCTTTGCTGCGGCATGAAGTTCTTCAAAATATGTAAAAAATGTCAATCACCAGGCACGAAAAATGTTGATTTTTCGGAGCTCACAGCATGGTTGTTTCTGTATATGCTTCAGCTGCAGAGTTTGGTTCCTTTCTAATGTTGCCTGCGAATACCAACTATCGTCTTCCTCGCACTGTGTTACGACCATGTGCTCTTGTGTTCTGTTACTAACCCCTGTGACATGGATCTTGATTGTGAGATTAAGAAAAATAAACAAAAACTATAAAATTAAGGCACAACGCTCGGGAACCGCATGCAGTTACGCGACTAGAGGTTTGAGCGAGGAGGGAAAACTTAGCTGAAGGGACCCACTACTAGCCATCACTAAGAACAAAGTTAGGAAATGATAGTGAATCCGGATATGGATGTCTGCACTGAAACCCAAAATCACCGGAAAACACTCCAAAAAACACAAACAAAAACAACGCACTGAAAACCAAATAACGAAATATAAGCTAAGTGGGGGCCCGGCTTTTACATTTATCTTGTCAGAGGGCCGGTTCGCACATATGCCCCCGGTCAGTTATGCCACTGGCAGTATGCAATTCCTTTGGACGCATTGCCGGAGTGCCAGCGTTCAGGTGACCGGGCTTGTTTTTCAGTCGCTGTAGTGTTCAAAGCATTGAATGGTTGTTTGTTAAGTAAATCCAGTATTGCAAGCAGTCATTCAACGTGCGGTTAATGCTAAAAAGCTGCTGTATTTAGTTTAAAAAAAGCGTTGCAACAAAACGTTCATGCCATTAAAGGGCTGCTTGCGCATGCGCAAACGATGGGCTTCAACCCGCTTTCTTCTCACATGAAGTGGTGCCACTGCCAAGCGTTTGGAGACTCTCGTGAAAAGCATTAGGTTTCGATCAGCGCGTTTTTCTTGCTGGTAGAGTTATGTCGAGCCGTGAATATTGGATCACGACGGAAAAGCAGTGATTGGCAATGTTTCCAAGAGCACTTGCTGAAAAAGTGCACAGAACGAAACGAATGGTATTGTATTGTTTACTGCAAAACCACCCGGGTGCAAAACGTTAAAAAATATGCGCTGTCTGTAACTACTTGAAAGCATTCCCAAGCATGCAGTTGGGAGACCGAAGAAAAACGTAGGTTATCTAGTCGAAACCCGCTCCAGCTTTTATTGAATTTGCTCTGATGATTACAAATCGTACTAACGAAACGGTTATTACCCCGCGTACTGCCGATGTCTCAGTAAATAAAAGAAAATGCCCACGGTAAGGCGTCCAACGTCTGGCCGAAGCTCTGTTGAGACCGGATTCTTAGCATGGTTGCTTTCATGCGGTTTTTCAAACGTCGCTACGCACGGCACGCCGGTGTTTGTTACTCATAAGAGTCATTGAGCAAATAGCTCTGTTCGCGCAAGGCGGAAGCGCTTCGATCCTTTTTTGATCAGTGTGAAGGACCGAAATCTAAAATTTCGCCTCGGTCCCCTATTCCGCCTGTCTGATTGACTTCCTACCGATAGTAACAGGCACGTCCTAATCCCACCAAAGGACTGGCCAGTTGGGCTAATTCTGCGTATTCAGAAATTCGCATACTAATCTTTCCTGAAAGCCAACGCTGCATTCTTTTTACTGCAGAGCTCATCGTACGTTGGTTGCATTAGGCTTTGCCAAAAATAACGCAACGTTGGCATTTTGTCTGAAAGGAAATATACTTGATCAAACTCAACTTCCCTAATTATTGATGAAACAGAGCGCAAAATATTAAGCTTTCACGATTTAGTGTCAGTGCTACAGCCTATAGCTTTTCATTCAGAACTCATTGTATACGAAACAATACATCCACTATGACAGTGGTTCTTNAACTGGGGGATGCAAGTATATGGCAGTNACGTATAGTTGGAAAACAGGATAATGGCAAATTAATTGTTGTTCTTCGGAATTTCCAACTTTCACTGGCGAAAATTCCAACTTTCACACAGTTTTAGGATTTTGAAATGGTTTTCAAAAGCAGCAGAGCGCCAGAAAATGCAGAACAAAATCGTTGCTGTTGACAACACTATACAATTGTGCTGAGATAAATCATTCTGTGTGTCTTGTACGCACGCACATGCAAAAACTCTGGTGCCACTACAAAAAAAAACAATCGGTGAGAGTTAAAGCAATGCGTCTAACGAAAATAACTAAAGTTAGTCTTGACTTATGCGCGGTGCAACATTCAGTGAGTCTGTCCAGCTGCGAAGGGTTAAAGCTACGCGAGATCTAATTGCAATCTGTCGCATTGTGTAAAAACAGTAGTGCGCGATGGAGGCGATTTTATGACTGGTGGGGAGGTGCTTGCCAAACATATCCAGCTGTGGGTATGCGTCGCTGCCTAAAGATGCACTTTACACGTTGAAACAGACATACAAGCAACAGGTTAAAACGAGCTGTGGAGCAGGGGTTGATCCACGGGGGGCGATTGGGGTGATACTCCCCTTGAAATCTATAAAAGTAACTTTATTCATCATGATTTTGTGCAATTCGGAAAAGGGCATTCGTGGTATAAGGCCATTTTGCCATCCGTTGTTTTGTCACAGCACTGTTGTGAAGTAGGCTTATGCTTAATCTCTCTTGCAGTAGTGAACCCGTGATGAGATTTGACTACCAAATTTCACTGAAATCGCCCACCCCCCTAAACTTCCTGGCTGCATCCGCCCCTGCTGCAGAGGGACAGAAAGCCAATCTGGAGAGATTTGCAACAGGTCGACAAGAGTTATGGCAGTGATGGATAAATCCTCGCGAGTGAAGCCAAAAGCAATGGCCAGCAGAGATTTGATGAGAAAAGTCACCACACGTCAAAATCAGCCCTCAAAATCAAAGCAGTGGCTCTGCTACGTGAGAAGAATCCTTTTATGGTAGAAAGCAATGAGAATGACTAAACGAAGCCTGGAAACAACGGGCTAAACACCAAAGAATTTGGTGCAAAATTGAACGAAGACTTTGTTTTCGTAGAAGTCACGATACAGCGGAGGGAGAAACGCTCTTACTGTGTAGGATACACAAGAACAACAATTGCCTCTCGTGTTTCCGCGGGCCTGAAAGTTGGCGCACAAAGACAATTTTGGCAGTCACTGCGTTTCAGGTCTGTTACTACATCTCTAAGTTTGCAACAAGGTTAATCAATCCTAGGCAAACGTAGCTTAGAGCTGTCTGAGGGCCAAACGCACAAAATGCGCCTGGTCTGCAACTGCGGCGTTTCCTCTGACTACGTCAGACACGAAGGCATGTTATACATTGGCGCTATAACAAGTCCACGCGCCACACCATTAGCAAACCCAGAGGGCAATTTGGGGCAGTTGCCTTTTGATAACCGTCGCAACCTTCTGCTGATGTATTTCTTAACAAAGCATCCTCTCAAACAACATAATGTACAGGTTGTATCTCATATCCAAATTCTGCAAGTTCATGTTCAGCAGGTACGTCGGGCTGCATTCGTTGCTCTCAGCCAACGCACCAGGCAAACCCGTGTTTTTGTTCTATTTTGAACCCAGTAGAAACGATTAACAAGACAGCAGTCAATTCTCTTTACACACAGCGGCCACACCACGCGGTCAAAACCTCGAACAAACACGAAGCAAAAGCCAGAATATCGCTCAACAAGCTCGTGACATGCAATCTCTTCATTCGACTGCGTGCACAAATAAGCGTGATGTCACTGCATTGTTCAAGGGAGACCTTGAGATGGACGCAACACCGCTTATCAGACAATCCTTCAAAAAACAAATTTGAATCTGCCGTTGGCTAACACCATAAAGAAAGCGCAGGTTTTCTAAAAAAGTATAAAATATGAATACATTGCTTGGCAATTTTTTCATTTCGCTATCACTTGGCATTTGGCCAGAAACGTTGAAGTTGTCTTTGAAGGCATTATGGCCACCACTCATCCAGTGACATTTAGCTGAAAAATACAACTTTTCTACCACACAGGTTAAACTGGGTCGTTGGTGTTGTTGCCCAAAATTGATTAAATATTTTGCTTATGACTCACAAGTGATTAGATCTTTGCTTGCATGTCATTTTTTGTGTGATGGAGCTTCATAATTTTGCAGTGCAAAATTTGCAACCAAAATGTTCAGCATTGCAAAAATCAACTCATGGAGCCCGGCAGGCTGCCAGGCTTTCCTCAACAAAAACCTACCTTGAAGGAAACTCCAAAATAGATGGCTACCGAGGCAAATGTTCTGATCGACACCGTTTGCCAAGAAAGCCGCAGCCTATACTTTACACTAGTTTTGCTCAGAAGGCTTTGAAACTTTACATATTTCCTCAGAAGGCTTTTGAGTTGTGATTGAAAGCAGAAGCAATTGTGGCAACATACAGTATTACAAACTGAAAGCTTGACCCATAAAATCAGGTCACCAAATGCCCTGTTCAAATCCAAAACAAGCTAGTGTTACGGGGCACCGAACAATCGACCTGTCGATCCCCACCGGTAAGCTCAGAGCAGCTCGGTTACTACTGTACCAACACATCACTAATTAAAGTGCTGATAGTTGCCGCGTGCCAAAGACAGGCCCTGGTTCACGAGCAGATAATAGCGCGGATCTGCGCCAGGTCCCCTTGCGCAAACAAAACTGCACTTCGGCGTTGACAAGCGGTCACGCGACAGCGAACGACGGCCTCTCACGGGCTGCAGTCATCTTGGCATGCTCTGCACCGCGTTGTTCGCGACTTCGTGTGTTCACGTGTTCACAGCGAAGTTGGAGCTGCTGTTATCCCCTTGCGCGAGTGTAGAAAAGTTTTGAGATACACTACAACAAAGCTCCACACGTGTTTTCGTCCACGTCGACCTGTGACCCAGGCAGTGGCGATTCTAAGGAGGGGCCTGGGTGGGCCTGACCCCCCCAGTTTATTGGCTGGCCACCTGCTTGGTCCCCCCAGTTTTCTGCTTAATTTCATGTTAAAGTTCGTTTGATTGACATACACAGCAGATAACGTTCAGCAAGCAAAATTGTGAATAATAATTTAGAAGCACTCTTGCCTACATTAGCCTAAATATTTCCCAAATGCATGAAAAGCTGGGTTGTTGGGTTTGATGGCCGGGTGATGGGAGATGTTGATGATGACATGTATGCCAGTGGCAGTGATTGCTCGGATCCTGCGTGAAATGTAGTCAGACCGCGATCGCGGTGGTGAAAGTTTCAATTTGAAGCTAAGAAACAGTCGCAGAAATGAGAATATTGATCTATCGTGCATTTCATTGTGAGGTAGAACTGGATGATATTGCTGTCAGCAGATTGTTGTTTGCTCCAGTAGCAAAATGTTTGCGACAGCGACAGCATTAAGAATTGGGGTCAGTTAATTTATCCGAATTTATCCTGATTGTAGGCTTGTGTTCTGCTGCTTTGTGTATATGACTTCGAAGCATCTTAAGGAAATGGTTCGTGACTTCAGTTTAAGTCTACCCATACATGTCCTGCAACCACATAAAAGTTTGTAACGACTTTTTGTAATGCTTTGTGAACTGAAACTTTTTTCGTCCCCTGGAAAATGTGTTGGATACAGTTTAGAACTACTGGATATAATTTTAAAAATTTGGGCCCCTCTCAGAAAACTCTTTGCCCCTCCTAGCGTACCAATCTGGTTACGGGCCTGTTTAGGGGCAATGCTTTCCGGCATTTCAGCTCTTTCAAGCGGAGTTCAAAGATTTCTATCAGAAGAACACTTTAAAGAATTCGCAAATGCATATTGAACTAGTGAAAATGATTTAAAATATGAAATACTTCTGGCAAACAATTTGCTACTGAAAGAGTCGCAGCTGCCCACATCGCTCGAACAATTTATTTCGTTTAAAGCTCCTTTGAAAAATGCGTTTGATTGTTTATACAGGTTGTTACTAATAGCTGTAACTCTTCTCGTCACCAACTCTTCATGCGAGAAAAGTTTTTCAAAAATGAAATTAGTGAAAACATTTCTCAGAAAATCCATGACCAGTGAACGATTGAGTAGCAATGCTCTACTTTCTATTGAAAGCGTACGAGCTGAAAAATAGATTTAGATGGCTTCGTTGATGAATTTGACAGTCGACACGATAGGATTAAGTTACACTGCGTTGATGCTGATATGAAATACTGACGCAGGCTGTGCAGGAATTTGTGTGACAATCATATGACTCATTGTCTATTTGCCTAACTGTTTCTTTTGGTTTATTTGAGGCGGTGCGTGCAGGGCAGGCCCTAGCAAGTGCGGGGCTTAATGCAAGACCTAGGCGCGGGGCCCCTCTGAGCAGTGATTTTATGACGTCATCGTGTTCAGTCAACCGTATTACGATCGTGGTAGAGCGCAGATAAACAGTAAAGCACCTACACGAGAAATGAGCACATTTGCTAACGTTCGAGAGGAAATTCGCTAGCTCTGACGAGAGCGTTCTTTGTCAACAGTGAAATTTACATGGCGTTTCTACTGAATTCTCAAGCGCAAGCTGTATCTGGCAAAAATGAACAATCTCCCCAAACACCATGGCGCGAGGCCCAATGCAGCTGCGTCGGTTGCATCGA
>JGI24159J19872_10000298_pt1 | contig 40362 bp, 29 predicted proteins | sample Ectturendosymbi4_FD_19872 | JGI IMG/M metagenome (IMG submission 19872) | reverse complement strand
AGAGAAAGAAGAACTTTTGCAGTTTATTCAAAAGCACAACCTTGGAAACTCTGTTCCAAATATAGTAATAATGCTGCGGATTTTCCTCACAATTGCCGTTAGCAGGGACGTAACGAGGGGGGCAAGGGGGACACAATTCCCCGGGCGCCGAATCACTGCGGGTGGCGCCGAAAAGTCCTAAAAGTGCCACATGTAGGCCTACATTCTCCAATACGGTAACTTTGCTTCCGAAAGATCTCAGGTTCGAATATAGGGGCGCCAAACTTGCTTCTTGCCCCGGGCGCCATCTAACTTTGTTACGCCCCTGGCCGTTAGTGTTGCTACCTGTGAGAGGAGTTTTTCGAAACTAAATCTGGTCAAGAATTACTTAAGATCTAGTATGAGCACCTTGCGGTTGAGAAATCTTGCCATACTGTCTACAGAGCAACAATTGACAAATGAAATATATTTTGACATTGCCACTGAAGAATTTGCCAACAAAAAGGCAAGAAAAGTTACTGTTTAGAAAATTGTGGTTTTCAGTTCAGAAATAAAGATGGTCCTAATTCTTTACACTCTTTTACTATTTTTCCCTGTATGTCATTTTTGCTTTTTGTTTAACTGTTCCTTACAATGTTTACGTTTTTCGGCGTGTATTTAAAGCACGACATATTTGAGCATGTAAGAGTACTGTAATTTTATAATGGTGCATAAACTAGTTAATATATATACAAAGCTTAAAGAGCCAGCCACTGTGTAATACGTATTTTTATGGGCTTCGGGGACGCCAAACTCAAGGGCCGTCCCGGGCAGCCCACACTCTAGCTACGCCACTGAGTCTGAGTGAATTTGAAACATTGCTATTAAGCAGAATTGGCAAAGAAACCTGAATGTATTAACAGGCACAAAAGGTAATTGACATTTTAAGAAAGTGGTCCATTGCATCTGAAAAAAGGGGGGTGGGGGCAAGTGTTAGTGTTTCATTTGCCTCATCCTGAATCATCCTCTGATTAGCAAATTTTAGATTTAAGTTTGAATACGCGTGATTTTTTCCTGAAAAAGAATTGAAGAGTAAAAACATGGTATTCATCAAGGTTGTCCGTTCTAGAGTCTCGCAGTCGTATACGTTTATGACCATGGGCATCAAAATTTTGAGGTTTTGCCTCTCTCCAACCCCACCCCTCCCGGGGCTTACACAGGAGCAACGCCACTGATCAAGATAAACGCATGTAAGAGATTGTGTTCACGAAATTCTTTGGTCTCGAATCTCACGTTACTACATCAGACAAGCCAGACACACCTGAAGGTTTCTGAGTAGTTGGTTCAATGGTGCATGTCTTGAAGATGCGATATACAAGTTTCGATATTAGTATGGGCCGTTCCTGGAACACTGTGGTTTTTCTGAGGATACTTGTATGATAGGTTTGCTTCGTAACCGTCCTATTCTCAAGAAATCAGCTCGCTGTCCAATTGCCACCTTAAAAACAAAATCTCAACAACCCCCATGTTTCACATCGTCTTCAAATGTAAGGTTCTATGTATTTTGACCTGCATGCCTTGTTGCAAATGAAAAGAAATGAAGCGATAGATGCATGTTTGTGTTTACCCAAAGCAGAAATGCTCGGCTGCAGTGGGCCGTGGCGTACGCAGAAAATTTTCATTGAGAGATTCATTCAGTGGCATATGATGGATATTTGTATTTGGTGTGCGCTTTTTGTGACGTCACAATTTGACGTCATACTCATGTTTCCAAAGCAACGTTTTGGCGAAGTTTGTTGACATAATATGCATATTTTTCTACATCCACTCACCTTATTTCATTGCACTGAATATAAACTATTAGCGCTCCAAGTTAGGCTATCGGAGTACAACACACTCAACGCTACGACACAGCAGTTCATAACTGCGAAAATATCAGGCTGAACGTTAAAACAGTGGAGTAAAACACACTCATCAATCCGTCAGAGCAGTTTTCAACTGCAAAAGGAGGCTGCGCTAATGTCTTGTCGAATGCGAGCAGTCGAGCATAAAAAAGTGGCTGGCGTATGCCCCTGTTTGCAAGACCGAACCTTGCTAGTTGTTAAACTACACAAGAATTGAGAATGCGCATAAAGTACGCAAGAAAACTTTCGATTTGTTGTTATTTACAGACGTCCAGCAAACTTTTAGTTTTCCTTTTTCCCTGCTGAGACATTATCAAATGCCTGAATGCTTCTGTGTTAACAACTGCTCTTTTTGAGCTGGTGCAACAGTTTTATCATGCTGCAGAAACTGGTGTTGTAGCAAATGCGGTCTGCGCATGCGCTGATCAGCCATAGCAGACAAAATTATTGCAATTGTTTCGGATAAAGTGAATTATCGCGGAACACAATCTTAAACATGCATAGTGGACGAAAGGTCTGCAAAAAGTAGTGAGATTGTTTCTGGACGCAGACGATAGCGCAGATTCCCACCGAAACCCATTCACTACTTTTTGGCCCATTTGCAATGTTCCTTCAAATTTGCACGCAAATTCATTCCGTAGTATTTGCATTAATTCAACAAATTAACCAACAAAAAGTATGCGAAAGCAATTAATTTCCTTTGCGCAGGTAATAAAGTTTTTGTAAAATGTCAAGCTTAAGGGGGGATTAACCCCAAACCCCCCTTGCGCACGCCCTTGCTCGACTGTGATGTCTTCACAGAATGCTTCCAGCCCAGGCACAGGAGACCTGTGGTCTGTGCTGAGCCGATTACTTGATTCTCTTATGAGAGATGAAATTCAAAGTCTGGCTAGCAGTTGTTTGTCGCAACGGTATACTGTTCCCGAGCAAATGTGAAACATGCAATGTCCTGCCGGCCTTTATCTGATTTCTTTCACTCACGAGGATTCCATGTGCGCTAACAACAGCATTCAGTTTTTTCGATGTCATGCAGTTATTTTGATTAAAATATTGACGTGGCTTGATCGACGTTGTTTCGCAGCGTAGTTACCGGAAGCAATTCTAAACAAAACAAATTCCCGTCTCTCTGCACCGCGCATCAACGCAGCACAAGCTCTGCAGAAAAATTAGGGACAGCAAGTGCTTGGGGCGTCATTCACAACGTAAAACACCCCCCTCCTCCTCACACAAATGGTTTCAGCTGAACTTGTTCGTAACGCTATCTTCCAATGCACATGTCATACCTCCAAGCGAACTCGCGAACGAACTCCCCCACAAAAGATTGCAGCTTGTCTCTCTGTTCCTGTTTGCTTTCAACCAAAGATGGTTGCTGCGCAACGTTAATGCTCTGCAAGCGAAAGACGGATTAACGAGCAAATGAAATGGGTATTCCTAACTGCACAACAGGTCTGCAGCTACGTTCGTGTAATATCTTGGTTTAGCAATTACTGTTACTCTGGTCCTGAAGCTTTTAAAACACCTGTCTTGTGGACCTTCTTTCAAGACGAAGCCAACTGCAGATGCATATTATCGAGACTGCGCGTTGATGGAATGAGTAGCAAAGATAGCAAACCATATTCTGTATTTGTTTCAATGGTTAGATTGCTGAAAATGCTTTGTCCATGAACGGTCACTGTTTCCATGCAACTGGCTTTTTACGCCGTCGTTCACTTGGCCGTAAACTGCGTATGTCAGAGGTTCGCAGCTGGGGCATTGCGATGACTTGGTGATGTGTTTTGAAATTACAAGGACGTCGCCAACTTACGCCCACTCACTTTCACTATCGGCACCAAAATATTAGCAAACTAATTCTTTTTCTATTTTTAAAGGAAAGGAGGCTTGCAGAACGAGCGGACCGGAAGTCGAATATAAGTTTTCCCTGTAATCTAGGTACTGCTGTGAACGTAACGCATAAAATTAAATAATAATCTATGACTATCTTTTATGCTATGCGTCGTTTGATATTATGCATAGAATCAGTGCGTCGGGAGTTCATGCAAATTGGGAAGCACTGGTTTTTGTCAAAAGATATCTTCAACTTGAGCATGGCGTTTTTCTGTTTGACCTTCTCTCATTAAATTTTTTAACTTATCCTTTGGTTCTAATTTTATTCACAGAACTCAATGTAATGACCTGAGGGCGTTGGCAACGTAGATGTCGTAGCTAACTGTTTTGTTTGTTTATACTGAAGGACCCTGGCACCAGCTGCTTACTATGCACCGCTGAATGTTGTGTTTACGGAAGTAACGTTTTTTCCTACGAGCGGTAATCATCTTGAAAACATTCTACGAAAAACTTGGCTACTTCAAGAAACGCTTTTTCGTTAAAGTGCTCTACGGCCATGAGCAGGGCTTCTTGTAGATATAGTTTGCACGATTTACCATATTTTTCAACGAATAACGTCTAGACCCTTTCATAAATTTCAGTTGAATTTTTGAGTCTTGGTTTAATTTTCAAGTGTATGATAATTTTTTAGGTAACAGGTGCAACTTGAAACACTCGGTAATTTTTAGGTCTTAGGCTTAAAATGTTCAATAATTTTTGCATGCTAAGTCCAAGTTAGAGAAACTCTGCGCAGATAAATATGTCATGTGTTCAGATAGGACAACACTTTAATATGTTTTGCTTGAAAGTCTGTTGAAACGAAGGTAGGCCGCTTAATATTTTCATTTCGATCACGAACCACCGGCAACAACACATGCGCTTATCATGCAACACTGTTCTGCGAATAACTAGCGCGAAACACTGAATGCATTTTCCTAGACGTAGGGGACAGACGCGTATTTTGCGCAGTTCTTATACTCCGCAATTCCCGCCGAGCAGCGATACTGCCACACAGAAGCTTAGCATTAAAAATAAAGGAGAATTTTTGCACTTCTGTGACATAAGCAGCTCCCACTTTCAGAAGAAGAAACGACTAAACGGTGACTACCGTAGGTATTTTTGCTGCATTTGTTTTTTCTTCTGATTGCAAAAATGTGGCTTTGAACTGTGCTGAAAAGGTGAACCCGGCCGGATGCAGCCTGTATGTGCATTGCAGAATTACGTCTGTGATGTTGTTGATGGCGGGCTCGGCTTCCTCATAGTGGATGTGCGAAGCGCAGTTTCTGTCTAACCGATGTTTTCTTTGTTTAATTTAATTGCTTATTCTGTTGACTGCCGCAACCGACTTGCGTGAAACTTGGAAGATCAAAGTGGCCCTGGCTTAACTGCAAATTTTGGTGGGATTTAGAATCAATTATCCACTGGACGCTGCAAGAGCTGCCTGAAATCTACGTCTTCTGGGTGCTAGGTAAAAGCAATAGGTGATTTTCCTGATGGCTTTACATATAAATAGTCACTCACCTGAGGTCGGGCTTACTTACACATACCTCTCTTGAGAAATCACTAAACTGTTTTCCACCATTTTGTCCTGAACGAAGACTGATTTCTGCAAAGAATTTATTGCTTCGATCGCAGGTGATTCAGCGTTTCGGTTGAAAACGCTAAACTTAGTATATTTTCAAGAAGCGACGGATTCTCTGCTTAACTCCATCACATGCTCAGAACATTCCTGATATTTTCAATGACTGTTTCGCCAGAGTGAAACCGAACTTAGCATCAATGGTTGTCCTCTCCTCCAGTTGCAAAGTTAAAGTTGGTCCATTTTTCAAAGATTCCTGGATTCCTTATAGGAACAAAAGTACAGAAAAGTACGGTATTTCAGAAAAAGTAAAAGCCCACTGTTTTCAGGGTTTTTGCTTTCATTAAAAATTTTCCATTGAAACTCACACCATCTCACAATAAAATCAATGTTGCATCATTGAATAGCACGTCGAAAGCTTTTGAAAAAAGTGATTACTTGATGATCTTGCATTGAACAACTGTGGAGTAAAATCACGCCAATTGCAGACGCACGCCTCGTTAAACACTTTGTTGTTCTTTCGTTGTGCAAATCGTCCATTTGTGTATTAATTACCGCAACAGAAAGTTCTGCTATTGGACTGACTACCGTACATTGAGGACCTGACGGTCGTTCATCCAGTACCCGTGTATTCGTTAATAATAGTGATCAACAAGTACTAGTGTATTGGTTTTTGTGACGAAATAATGGTTTAATAGTGAAAAGAAAAGACAAGGTGATAAAAGCAAACACACAAATGATGTTTACAGAGGCGTGCATGCTTATGTACACAGAGTTAACACATGGTGAGGTTTTAATTTCACAGGTGTGGAGAGAACAAAACACTGAAATTAATGTACACTTGTTTGAGAATGCAAGTGACATGAGAAAAAAAACAAGTTTAAAAAATATCAAATAACAGACACATGAACAAGACTAATCCCATTGGGAAAATGTACAGTTAGAAAGGGAAAGTGTACCTGTTAAGTATAAAATACTTGGGAAAACATAATGGATAAAATCCACTCCATCATAGGATGGGAAGAACAGAAGGCAACATAATAAAATGGTTTGTTTGCTGAAGGGCAGCAACTGATGACAATTCTAACTGTTATCCACACACATTGTGCTTTCTTCCAAACATCAGCAACATCAGTTGAAGTTGCGGTGGTGATCGTGGTAATATTGCCATGTGTTGGTCGGTTTGGATTGCTTTGTTTCGCTATGAATGTGTCTTGTTGGGTGTTGAAGCAAAATGAGTGACCGCAAGCTGGCGCACAGCCTTAACATTGCGTTCGTGTACCACCATTTGCTGTTTTTCAGTAAGGGGTAAAAACTGTGAAAACATAACTCTAGCTGCATAATTTTCTCATTCAGCCTTGGCCGCCACCTTTAACAACTCCACCTGACAAAGTCGTTCGGCTGTAAGAAATCTATTAAATATTTTTCGTGTGCAATATCGTGTTTTTGGATTTTTGAACTTGTGCTCTGTGGACTTCGCGTCTGGTTCAAACATTAACATAAATAAATAAAATATCTGCTTTGCCGATAGCTTTTTCGGAGCGGCATTGCCTTGGCTCGACGCTATAATCTTTCAACCCTGGTTGTTGCTACTGTACAAATGAACATAACCTAAATGTCTTCGTAAACCAATAAAATGCGTGCAAGCCCATTCGAATCAGTGGTAGAGAGAATTTTTTGCAAGCCAAACGAACAATGCTTTTCACCGATGTACAGTTTTTTTCTAAGCACAGCTTCACCGTAAATCTTGGACACTTCCAGTATGTCTCTGCTTTCCTGCAGCTGATGTGCACAAGCAGCTGCACATTGTGTTGTAAAACTATATATTGCGAACAAAATAGCCACAATTATCGAAACATTATTTTATTCAACGTTTCGGCTTATGCGTAAGCCATCATCAGGAATAAATTAAATGGCTTACGCATAAGCCGAAACGTTGAATAAAATAATGTTTTCGATTATTGTGGCTATTTTATTCACAATAAGAATCTATAGCAACTCCGTGCATTGTTTACCAAAAAACAAAATATATTCGAGCCTTTCATAAACGCAACCCGGTTATTTCGATCGTTGTTTCAGTTTTTACAAGAGGCATTGTGTGGCATCCACATGGGTCGGCAATAAATGTGTCGCCCCCCACCTGGGGTTGGTACGACCCCACCCGCTACACATTGGTGACGATATTGTTTTGGTCTTTGCATGATTGGCCCCCTCCCCGAACATCAGAATCCTGGCAACGCCTGTGTCCGTCTCATCAGGGAGTAGGTCAACCTACGTTGAATTTCAGTTGCAAGCGTAAAACGTAAGTTTTCTCTGATCACTTGCGCAAATACCTGATTCTGAGTAACGTGGAAATTGAAGATAGCCTTGGACGTATTTTTACATTGGGTGACTTTATGTCGATTTGCAAAACCAAAGGTGAAAATGCCTGGTGGTGTTGACTCGGATCTGCAATAGAAGCCAGGAGTGTGATATCATGTTCACACACGAGACGTGAATGCCATCCGTCAGCACTTTTTTATGCAAGTCAAGTATGCATGTGTTTTGAAAGCTGGCAGCAGCGTCATTGATGTCACAGAGGAGGGTTTGTAACCTTCTCATTAACATTTTGCGCAACTCGCACGAACGCACGCGCTGTCAGCGCCGCATCGCCCGCACGCCGAGAGTTCAGCTGACGTATTTTTGACCTTGCATTGTGACGTTGCCCGCGGCGATTCCCTGTCGCGCGCGTGACGTCAGGCGGCTCTCGTCAACCGGCGAGGCAATCGGACACGACTTTGGCCAAAGCGGATTAATTTTCGCAAATGGCTTCTTGTGAGTAAATGGAAGACCGCGATCACGGCAACAAGCGACTCTACGAGCTGGTAATCAGCGCAAATGTGTCGATCGTTACTGTTTCGCTCCGGTCGATCGCTTCGTACGCAGAACAGTCTGCTGTTGTTTTTCTCTTAGTCTTAAAACTGACGACACTCTAACAGTGCAGGAATCTGGTATCCACCTGAACGTTTACTTTTATGCTTCTACAGAGAAAAGACGACTTGTGGTTGGCAAATTATTTGAATTGTGTCAGAAATAATGTAAGCAAACATTCATTTATGCCTTGAGGGCTTCGTGGGCGACAAAAGGAAAATGAAGTCCAGCATTGACTTTTGTACATTATGTTTCAAAACTCCCGGGATTTTGATTTTTCTGTCACTATCGGCATCAAATAGCATTGCGGAAATATTCCTACAAATTCGTAAATGTGCAGTAATTGTTTTGAAACGCATTGCGGCATTGCGCGTACAGCATACAATCAGGTCCGTAACCAGCTTGGGACACCAGGGTGGGCGAAGAGTTTTCTGAGAGGGGCCCACATTTTTTTAACTGTGTCCAATAGTTTCAAACCATGCCCAACACGTTTTTCCAGGGGGGTGAAAAAAAATTAGGGGGATTCTCCCACCTGCGCCCCCCTGGTCACGGGCCTGCATGCAATACTCGTTTTGGTCAAGTTTAAAACCTGCACACACAAATACTTACGCAATCGTCCAGTAGGCATTGAAACGATAAAATAATGTCTTCTGCCAGGCCTTCAGATGACTTTCGAAACAACATTCCAATATGATCCAATTGAAGAGGTGTCGTACAGATATAAAAATTATGTCAAAGTAAGCCATTTTTTATCAACTTTGTTTTTACTATTAAAGCCACTTCCCCAGAAGTTTAATTGTTCATCGCCTGGCTTGAAATTTGTGGTTTCAAACTTCATTCCAAGTCGGACTGTGTTTAATGACCCTTGTTACGCTTCTGCTTCTAGTAAGGCAGCGATTAGAAAAAATGAACACGTGCTGCAATTTGAACTGCGCTGCAGTTTGATTTAGAAAAAACAAAATAAGATTGCAGTTAAAACTTAACAAGCAATGCAGGTGTGTGCGGTTTGCTTTCGTTGACTCGGGTACGTGTTGGCAGTGCTAGCAACAATGAAGCTTTGCTTTTGTTCACAAAATCGTTAACTTTTGTTGTTTTATTGTGACATAAGTGGAATCACCTCGTCATGCTGAAAATGTTTCCGCGGCCTCGTGGTGTATGTTGAACGTAGCCATCTGGTAGAATAGATATTTCGGCTGTTTACCTTTAAGTCGCATTGCCTAGATTACAAGTAATAAGTAGAGCTGTTGAAACTTACCTGTAAACCCGCGAGAGAGAGTGAAATGCGTTCGACACAGTTTCGTTAGTTAGGTGTGAATATTTCGATTTCCACATGACTCGCCCAGCAAAAGACGTTGAAAAGCACTGGCAACCCACACCGCGGATCTACTCATCATCTGGTCATCTGAACAACCTCTTGTCCGAAGGACGTCCTTCAAAATTTTTTGCCCTTTCAAGCTTCACCAAAACACCGACAAATCTGCTGATGTTGCAAAACCCAACTGACCGCATTTGACCGGGTCAGTCGAGGACAAGGTCAATCAAGCGTAACACGCGCTGGACGTAGCTGATGCTTGGTGGACGCACTTGGGAGCTCAACGGTCACTTGGCAAGGAATCGGACAGATAGAGCATTCTTAACGGAAATCTATTTCGTCATCAGCGACGCGTTGCTTGTATTCTGTTTGCGCACTTAGCGCTGAGCCGCTGTTACGTTCGTTGCTCCGCAATCAGTCGACGTCACCAATAACCGACATCGGTGAATAAAATCAGGCGAAATGAAAAATCTCGAGCAAGTTTGCGAAGCTGATTTTGTTCTTGAGAATGTCAGAAGGCAGGTTGGTGTCGGTCGAATGCTGTTGAGCGCATGCAAGTTCGTACTTGTGTCATTCGTACTTGTGTCAAAGCACAGTGACGGGGAGAAAACGAAATAGTTGTAGCATTCGCTTCATCTTTCGCAGCATGCAAGCATGCACGCCAGAATCTTCATTTGAAAGCTCTCTCAGCAGTGGCGCAGCCAGAATGAGGCCGAAGAGGCCATGCCCCTTCCGAAACAAACTTTCTAAGATGTTTTCTGGTGTGTTTTGTATCAGTTTTAAACTGTTAGAAAGACATCAGTGATTGACGACATCATTGACTGGCCCCTCCCAAACAAAAGTATTGACTGCGCTGTCTCTAAGTCTTCAAAACGTTCGTCCCTGTATTGAAGCAAATGTCAATTCGTAACAACTTACAATGTCTTAGCGTTGCCACGACCACTTGAAGTCATGTTTCACGCAATATTTGCAAATATTTATAAAAGTCATATGAAAATAGAAAGCGCAGCTCTAGAATCATGTGGAAAGCTATACAATCACATGAACAGCAAAAGCGCTGCCATACCGTAGGGCGGGTGGCGGCAAAATTCGAGGCGACCGAGAAATTCACAACCATTTATCTTCGACAAAACATAAACGGTCGCGCACTGAGCAGGTACTTTCATCTTCCAATGCCAATGCTGGTGTTACTGGAGTTTGACGTGTATCTGAACTTGATTCGAAACGAATTTGCAGAATGTACTCATCCTGCGAACGCTGGGGAGGTTGTTGTTGAACTTTTTTGAGCGATATCTTGTTGCCGTGTTTCAGTCTACGGCGATCCATCATCCCCTGTCAACGTAAGACCCGACAATGGAAGGAACGTTGTTGTTGTATAAAATCATCGGAGCTAATCGAGCTGCTTCTCTGTCACAATGGTTCGGCGATCGACGAAATAGCCTCCCCCACTTTCGCTCGATCTATTCTCGCACACGAAACCGGATAGTCTGTTTTGGCCAGGGCGCTTTGTGTCCGCAGCTTCGGTCAGTTACGCTACAAGATGCGAGACGTGTCGCCGCTGTGGTCAATCAAAGCCAGATCAGTTTTTTGAGAAGAATATTAAAGCTCGCGACAAATCTGCTCTTCGCCGGTGCACGACGTGATGGTCAACACATCTGTTGACATCAGAGCCGTCGGTCTTGCGCAGAAATAGCGGTGGCACGATCCTTGCAAAACATGCTTCAGTGGTTTTGCGTGGAAAAAGTAGGTCAATAAGGTTTACGAGCGATTTGCTTATTGTTTTTTTAGCGCAAGGTCTCTGAAAGCTTATCTGATTGCAGCAGGCTTGTCAGATGCGGTGGCTTCGTGATGGAGAATTGAAGCCTCCCATTACGAGACTTGCCGATGTATTCGTTTTGTAAAATCTTACACTGGTTGTGAGAATTCTTATGAGTTAGCTTCTTGCGCCACAACCTTCACAGTGAGGCTGTTTTTCCGTTTAGCGCGGTTTATTTAAAGACTGCCTCTTGCAGTTTAGTGTTCAGAGATTGAAGCCTGAAAAAAAGCGACAAAAAGAAAAACCTGATTTTATTTTCTTGGTCGGGTCGTGTAGCTTTGGACGTTATTGGCTTTGACTGTGTTCAGGCGCAAAATTTTAAAAATCCGCATTTCTTGTGTTTGGTAACATCTGTATATCTGATGAAATAATTGACAGTTGCATATTTGAATGCTCGGCAAATAAAAATGAAAAAGCTCTTTTCTGAAAACGAAATCCTGAAAAGAAATCGTTCCTAATGACATAGTGCTACTGACGGGTGGAACTGAAAGATTCCTCTTCCAGAGGTGTCAGCTGCTGTTTCAAAAACGAAAAAAAAGTTTATTTGAAAAAGTTGTTTGGTTAATTTTGGCAAACGAGCACTTCCTATACCCACAATTTAAAATATAAAATTTAATGATACAGTATAACCTTCGCAATTGGTGAAGCTTTTCCAGCTTAAAATGTGCTGGCATATTTTCTAATATGAACTTGATTAGGGACTGAAAAACAGTTTCTTTCAAAGACATTGGCAGAGGCGAAAGGCACTACACCACAGCAATTAAAAATTTGCAAAACGTTCCAACATACAACGTAAAAATTTAATGGACAAAACGTTTTGTGCCGATAAGGACGACAGTCTTCTTGTACAATATTGGTGCTGCTTGGTATACCAGTCACAAGTCACTGTCACGTCATACAGTATTGGTTTAAAATGGCCCGCCGGAGCTTGGTTCACGTAGAAAGCAATGTTTGAATAACCTCAATGCGAATTATCCTCTTCGCCATGGATTTGCAAAAACTTGATAAAATATTTCTCAAAACTTTCAGAACAAAAACTTGTATTGTGGCCGGCATGAGATAACCTTTTACATCGGAAACCTAAACTGTAAATTCAAGACAACAACACCCTTATAAATACGGAGGATTAAAATCGCTCAGCAGTTGTTGGAACTCAGATAGCAGTTGTGAAAGTGGTATTTGGACATAGTCCTGACCGTCTATATCCGGCAAAGCATGATCTGGACTGAACGTCCAAAATACCTTAAAATGCCTTTGACCAAAATACCTTTCTTTTGTAAGGGGCAGCGATGAGCCTAGAAAAACAAATTTCTGGAGACGACTTGGAGAAAATCTCCTGTTACGTTCCTCTTTGGCGGAATTACAGAAACATCTCTGAATTTGTCACACCACAGATGAAATGTGTCACTTCGAACTGGTTACTGCAACCGAAAACATCCTGTTTTTTGGACGTGCGAGAACATTTAAATTACGGCTTTCGTTATCATAACATCGAGAGAGTAGTTTTGCAAAATGTGGCAAATATACGATGCAACGCTTCGGGTCGTAAATAGTTTTGTGACGCGCAAAACAGCTTTGTCGTTTGACTTTATCCTCGACCGAAAAAAATCCATTACATTTACGAATTTGTACTTATCCGATACTATCTGTCGAAGAAAATAGATAATAGAAATCTCTGAATACANTTTAGTGCTTGGACGGTTTGNTGGCCCGTTCATTCAGAAGGTCTTCTCGACAGCTCAAGATATAACGAGGCATGAAAGGTCTTTCGTACATTTTTGCCCAGTCACAGCACTTCCCAAGCCAGAATTTTCTTCTTGGAGATACTAATTGCGAATTTTCGTGCGACCAACGTTGACGACCTTGTTAAGGGCTTGTTTGTGACGGAACGAAACAGGAGATTTTATCCAAGTCGTCCTCAGAAATTTGTTTTTCTAGGCTCATCACTGCCTCTCCCAAAACACTTGATGTTACGGGTGGTCATAAATCGTGTTCACAAGCAACTCGGGGCTGCCAAATGCCGGTCGAGCAGAGGTCAAATAGAGGTCGAGCAGCAAATGCACTTCAAGCAGTTTAACGCAGTTCGGACATAACGTGCTATTTTTTTGCTACAGTCTTCGTATATCTGGCCCGGTTACTTCCGCTTCAACAAATATCCTGTTGGTAAAATCCATAAATATCGAATGGACCTAGAACGTTTGGAAACCGTTTGGAAGTAGTTAATAAGCTGCCGTCTATTTTTATTTCTAGTTCCCAAATATGTAACTGTCGGATTTATGTGGACTTGCCCTTGAGTGTCAGCCGCTCAGACAGGAAAGTAACGTTTTTTATTCAAATGTGATAAGCAAAAGATTGGCCTTGGCAAACTTATAAACGTTTGTAAAGGGGTCTGTGCTTTTTTACCGTGTGTGACTTCATCACTTGCTTGGAAGTGAAAATCTGGGAATGGATCTGTTTTAAAATCATGTTGAACGTTTTTGGAAGCGCGCACGGAAGTTCAAAGTTGATCATGGCTTTGTTACGTCTTCAAATATAAGTATGAAAACTTTTGCAATACGTGATCAAAGTCTGGCCCGCAACCAGGGTGGTGGAACCGGGCAGTTGCCCCCCCGAAATTTTCAAAAAAGTATTTAGTTGTTAGGTACAACAACAAGTAATAATCATTTTTACCACCTAACCCCCGAAAATATCAGTCCGTGAGTAAAGGTTAGCGTTCTGCAAAAAAAGAAACTCTTTCCACACACGTACGTTTTTTTTCATACGTACAAAATGTCATGTCTTGAAGCAAAGCTAATTTCCTAAACCTTGCAACCGAAAGATCCAGTTACGTCACACTTCCAAGATAATCCTTCAGAGATTTTGTCATCACACTTTCTTGCAAAAAGTCGAACTGTGATTTAAAAAGGCATCCATTAAGATTGCCTTCCAGTGTAAAAAATAATTAATTAAATTCAGGTATTTTCCACAAAAATAAAACGAAAGATCACGCTTTGAGGTAAACGTCACTAAAACTGGCTGAGTGGTGCAGTAGGTTGAACACCCGCGTCCGCAGCTGGTAGACTGGATTATATTTCTGGTCGGCGCAAACAGATGGGTGCCGTCCAGCACACGGAAACATTTTGAGAAGTGCGACAGCACTGTCATATATGACTGGTTGATTCGAAGCAGATTGCGCAAATATATGTAGTAAAAAGTACCATTTTTATGTTCGATTTAAAAATTTCCATTTTTATGTTCGATTTAAAAAAGTACATTTTACGTTCGTTTCAAAATATTTCTATTTTATGTTCGATTTGAATGCTTCTGATTTTCATGTTCGATATGGTTGATTGAAGCTAGCAAAATTAGTTTCAGGGTGATGGTTTTGCTTGACGTCCCTGTAAACCCATATCTGAAGTAACAAGGGTGCTTAAAATTTTTTGCTTTTTTCACCATGTGGAGTTGATCGTTTTGTCTCAGTCAGAAAGTTGCTGACTGCCTTTTGTATAGAAATAGAAATATCAGAGAGTTTTTTTACGCCAGTTCCTGCAAAATTACTTTCTTGACTTGGCGTGGCACTGTGGCTTTGTTCAGTTGTATAAGATGACGCTAATGTCATGGTTTAAAGTCAATATACTCTGTAATTTGATTGCTATTTACAAAGCAAGTCGCACACCTGTCGTCTGTGCCACCGCCTCAACTCGGTGTCAATGAGAGTTAGATTGCTCAAACCCGTGATGATGCTTGCGATAAGATGCGTAATGCCTGGCGGTTTTCGACAAGCTCAAATTCCGGTAGTATTTTCTGCGTCAGAAAAAAAATTTATGCACTGAAAATACAAGCGATTTTTTTGTGCGTCGCAACGTTCGACAGGTAATTTCCGTAAAACGCCCCCCCTTCCGATGATCATTTTGAAACACTGCACTGCTGGTATCTCACTGCGGTTTCACGCTAAATTTTTGACAAGACCGTGAAATTTATCTGTGTCGGTTGAAGTAGGTACATGAAAATTACCTTACATCGTTTGTTCTGTGCGGTTAAAACCTAAAGATTGTGTTGATGTTACCCCAGAATTCCGTTCCGAGTACAGAAGCGTTTATTTTTTTTCAAATATTTTTTTCCCAACTTTATTTTCGCCAATACCGCTAACGAGCTACGATTCGGCGATCCAAAAACGTTTGGTACCAAGCACAGCGTTTCCAGCACCTGAATGTTTGGTGAATAACATTCTTTGGATTGACATCGTTTTCAGCCAAACCTTTGCCTTCAGTCCTTGTTTAACTGTGTGAGAGTCAACATCGTTAGGCGGTCTGTAGGCGAGATAAAAGATTCGCTTGGCCTATCTGCTGCATCACGTGTTTACAACACAAAAATTTTTATTGGCTAGATTTTCAAAAACGTCGAATACCGCACTTTGCCTACGTGTAACGCAGGCCATCAGGACGTGAATGGCCAGGGCCAAAAACGCCATGAAAGGACATTGGCGAACGTTAGTCATTCAAACGTCACCACTGACGTTTTTGACAATGACTGATATGATTCCGATCGAATGCGATGCGCTGCAGCAGATTCGTGCCAGTAGAAACGTTTCGTCTTCTGCAAAAAAGGAGTAATTTCACGTACGACGACAGGTTTCACGTCTTTGAAACAAGTTGCTTGTACGTGAACCACATCGAAAAGGTCACAACAAACACCGGCGATCGCTCGCTGATCAAATTCTGTTGCAAAACTCGCCGAACACGAACTCGCTGTATTTGCAAGAACGTTTAAGTCCCGTCTGTGACGTTAGCGAACAGAGAACTGGGTCTACATACCTCGTTTTCACGCAAGTTAGTCTTTGGCGACGGGGCGCGAAGCGTTGCTGACGCCTTAAATATTTGAAATCACCACAAAGCTGTTTCGCGAAATAACGACACACTTTCCAGAATGTGTGCAAGTGTCCAACTCGTTGGTTGAACATTGAACGAAAGGCAGCCATTTTTACTTCGCCGCCGCTCTCCTTCCACTTGGCTGCTGGCCAGGTTGCAGAAAAACAGGCCAGTTTCACATCTTAGCGTCACGTCGTCATCAAGTCAGTGGCTTTACAGTTGGTCGTGCCAACGTCACTTCCGTCTAGGCCAGTGGTTCTCAAACTTTTCTGCACGTTGACCCCCAATTAAAGTATACAATTTTCTGTAGACCCCGTGGCCTAGTCCAACACTTACTGCGACACATGCACTACAATATTGTTTGTGACGTAACAAACAGAACAGTTTTCATAATGTCATCACAATGGATGATTTAATGAAAAACTTTTCGAATCGAATGTACTGTACTTTTAAACTACTGTAGCTGAGCTTTGATCAGCCCTCTTAAATTTCTTTGATTTGTTGAAAAACGCCGTTTGCATTTCTTGCCCGATTAACAATAATTTTGAATTGGAGGCTTCATTGCTCCAGTAGACCCCAGCAGTTATTCATTGCCCCCCTGGCCAATCAGTGACCCCCATTCGACCCCGTGACTACTTATCCACCCCTTGGATGGTCCAATTGACCCTGGGGGTCGATATCGACCACTTTGAGAACCACTGGTCTAGGCTTAGTTTCCGGTCACACAGCTGGTTTCAAGGCCTCATGAAAGTTGTGAAACAAGATAAGACGACCGCAGTTGATCTGAAAGGGTTCACAACAGTGCTCCTCCGCGTTTGCCATACAAAAATTTTCAAACGCGGAATAGATTACTATGAAATTGATGAAATTACGCAAAGTATTTTTCTAATGTGGCGTTAAGTGCAGAGCCAGAGTGTACAAAGCTAAAAATTATGGCCAGGACGCAAAAAATATTTTCCATAATTTGACAATGTTTCGTTGTTGACTAGATTTGAATCTTGCCATCCAAGATTTTTTGTATCTTGGTTATATTATATGATTAATGCTGCAGAATTAGACATGTGCTCTATTTTAGCATTTGACGTTGTTACTTAATGACCTAAAAATTCTCAGACAACAACTTCCAGAACTGTATCTCGACCAGTGTTCGCCAAAGTGATCTGACAGGCGCTGAGACAGGCTTCATGTACGTTCCTGGATGATGTTTGCTGAGTGAGAAAGTTTGACAGTGCGTGCGAAGTCCGTCGAGAGTGGCAAGGTGTGAGCTTTGACAGGGCTCAGCAGAGCAGATGTCAAGCAAAGCTGAAATAACACACGTTCACGTGCGTTGCTTCTTGATGTCACAATAGCGTGTTCTCGCAGCTTCCCGCTTTAATCATCTGCCTTTAGAGTTTATTTTCGCAGTTAGGTAACGGGCTGGCGCGGGTTGATGCGCGTGGTGCCGTTTGTTTAGTAACAAAACAAAACCGGTTTGCTAATTCCTGGCTTGACCTGCTGAATACGTTTAGATTAGAACTGATGGATGTCAAGTATATTTTTATCGAATGTTTCGATAACGAAATCAAGCAAAAAATAAAATTAATTTTCCTTTCATTGCTAAAACTAATCCTTATTTAAATCTTGTACCAAATATAGTCGCTGTCAGAGTTCGATCCACCTCCCGCTCCAACGCCTGCTTGTAATGTCCTTGTGGCGTCACAAGCGGAACACTACAGCCGAACAGAACCATAAAGAAAAGGTTTGGACTGCGAGACGAAGAACTAATAATGATTTAAAACCGAAACGCTGGTTTTTAAGATTTTTCTTCTCGGCTCATTCTAACAACATGAAACTTCTAAAACAAATCAGGAGGTGTTCCGTTTTGTGTCGATTGCTTTGGAATCATTTTCCTAAAAGCCTCTGTGGTGGTGCTACAACGACGTAATCAAGAAATGTAGCTAAAACAAACAGACCTAAGTGATTTTTACAAGAGAGAAACGCAGTAGGTTGTCCTCAGAATAGACGTTCATCGTTTCCTCGGCCAAACTGCATTTTTTAACATCTTCATTCGAGTTTTCTGACTTTCGAACTTCTTAGGTGTTTTATGGCTGCAGCGAAGTTCTACGTGAAAAGCTTGTTTTTCGTTCTAAATAATTTGTCTCTTCCTGTTCACCTTCTGGTGAACGACAACCAACTGTTTTTCTGTTTTTTTCAAATTTACCTGACCCGGAAAGATGTGCAGTGACTGTAGTCAAATGAAATAGAACAAAAATAAATTTGTTTTGGAGTTTTCCAAGATTTTCTATTACTGCATATCGTTGCTTCACAATCAGATGCTTTTGGGTGGGGCCACAATTGGCCGATTCCGGCCAACGTTGGATGCTGCAAGACACGGGGCCAAGAGCCGCTTGCACTTCTGCTTTCTGCTTTTTCAAGTGCGAAAGCATCCGACACGCAGTGATCATACAACCAGTTTTCTGCTTATCATGATTTTGCTTCGTACCGAAGAGGCTTAAAACGTTTTTTGATCTTACGTAAAGTCAAAAAGCTGCTTTACCATATTGAAAAAAATCTCGATTTCTCTCCTACGAAACTCGATCCGTGTTAAGTCAGCATTAGCCGCCCTGAGCAGGATGCGAATGCAGGAAAAGTGTTTCGTAACGCACAGCTGGAAATATCTCCCAGTCCGCGCTGCTGTACATGCATTGATCGGAGATATGAAGCGGAACTTATCCGACGAACTTACCTCTCGGAAAGTTTGTTTCCCACCATTGCTGATAAGCATCTTATGCGGTCGAAGAGAATGCAGGGCAGTGGACTTTGATCGCGATAATATGTGTTGTTTTACGGTTGGAAGGTAATGTCACGAGAAGTTAAAAAACGTGTTGAAAACCGCAGCTGCTTCTGCGAAAAGGTCAATTGCGAAAAGAAATTTGAACAAACAACTCTATTTATCATTTTCGACCCGTAATACTTNTACACCCAGAGAATTGTAAAAGTATCTATTCAATAAAATTTTTCTGGCAACAAAGTCACAAGTTGCTGCTCGTACGAAGTCAATAGGTTTCCATTAGACAAGGGATGGGCAATTAATTTTGCTTGGGGGCCACTCTCAGAAGGCCGCGTTCAGCGGAGGGCCGTATACCGTCTAATTTGATCGAAAAATCAATAAAACAGCTGAGTAATGGCATACAGAAATGTTTTTTTGATAACTGTTCTTGTGTAAACACACTTTATAAAGGGCGGAAATCATTGTAAACTAACAAAAATTTTAACAATTTAGATTTTGACAATTTTTCCTGAATGCTTCCGCGGGCCACTGAAAACGCTATGGTGGGCCACATGTGGCCCGCGGGCCGCTAATTGCTCACCCCTGCTTTAGAGTAGTTGTGTAAGTGCAAACTGTTCGAAGCAATTGTACAACGCCCCTGTTGTTGTGTCATAATATGCATTTTGTCGTACATGAGTCAACATGTCATGTGACGCAACAAATGCGGATTCAGACCAATCAAAACATTTGAAGTCTTTAACGGAATTGTTGACGATTAATTAACAACTCTCAGAACGTGACACACCCAGTCGCGCATTCAGGCAGTTGAGCTGAAAATATTTACAGCAGTGATCCTCTTTGTTTACTGTTCTCGGAAACCATCAGTGTCGCCTAGTTTTTACCTCTCTCTCGACGCGCAATTAATAAACTTCATTTGCGACCAGCTTTAGCTAAAAAAAGTACTTCCACCGGGAAGTACAAGTGTAGCATTCGGTTCGCAACGGCGTTTGAAGCTGCGAAACGTTTTGGAATGCAAGTCGTTGTTGAAAAGACGGTCAGGTGGTATTTCGTGCCGAAACATGTTGACTCCAGCGTTCTAGGCCGAAAGATCTTCACCTACGTTGACGGCTACGTTTGGTTTATTCGGCCGCATCATCCCGACGACCGATTACCTAGAAGACGTTTTCCACCTTCGAATGCTCCCGCTTCCAGCGATTCTTCGCCACCAGGCCAACAGTTGAAGGTGATGTATGTTTAGGAAACAGATCACGAGCGGCCACTTGTCGCTCGGCGAACGATAAAAACTCGCCCCGGCGCACCATGCGAGCACAGATAATGCAACAAGTCAGTTGCTCATCTCTTGTGAAGGGATCTGCAAGCACGAGAAAGTTAAAAGTGCAATGTTGGAGGTTTCGTAGTATCTTCGCGGTTTGTCTGAGAATTGAAAAGTCGCCTAATACGGAAAATCTATCCGGAAGAGACAGACCGCTTTAAAAGAAGCTGTCAATCTTCACGGAAAAAATGCTTTTATGATTTCGAAATCTATTTCAGGATCCAAGCCTAGACTGGGAGGACGTGCGGTTCTCTTGANGTTTACCTCATTTTGAGACCGTTCCTGGCACTTGAAGATCTGAAATTGAACCGGATACCTGTTTAATCAAAGCACGCGTTGCCACTAACACGTAGTCATGAGATGAGGATGTAACACCACGTTACATCTTTACCGAACCAAAGCGTTTTGCGAGCATTTACAGCAGCAAGATAAAGCAAATGTCACCGCTTCTATAAAATCAATTTTGCTTCCCGCCCACACCAGTTGTGCCACGACTTTACTGCTACCACAATAGCTTGTGTCATGAAAAATTATCCACTGCCAGGCTGTAAGATGTCGTAGCAGTAGCGCAATAAATGAAAAAATAGTATTTTTGTTCTGAAAAAAGGTAATAATAAATTAAACAAGTATAAAATGACGCAAAGTAACAAATGAAAAAGTCATTCTTCGCTCTACGCGCATCTTTGACTTTCATCCCACATGGTTTTGTTTTACTTTCGTTAGAGCAGCTGTGTCAAACCTGTGGGTCACATTTAACAGGAACAAAAAGCAGTTGGCTAAATGAGGTGGCGCTACTAGTGGAAGTTGAAAGGTCATTCCAGCGAATTTGCAACAATTTGCTCATTTAGAATAATCTGCGTTCCGCTTTTTAGCAACCGCAAAACCAAAACAACGCACCGAGACTAACACGATAGTAGGTCACGTCGTTTTATTTAAAATTGTCTGGAGCATGTACCGAAAAATCATTGGGAAGCACGGTATTAAATAAAGGTGCAGCTAGTCATGCTTTTGTACTAGAAAGAACAAAAGCCAAAAGGGTGTAAAGCTTTGCAGCCTCGTGTCAAATTTACTACCTTCTGTTGGGCGGTACTCGGTCCGCTGCGAAACAGCACGTTCCGCCGATTTCAATAATGGATTCGCGAGGCAGACAATGGAAAAAAGGGTCGGCGTATCGCCGCTCTCTTCAGTTGTCGCTCATGGCCAAGTTCGACCATTTCTGATCAACCGCTTCCGACGGAATGCAACAAAGTAAGCTGGTTTTTAGAGAGCGTCGAAGTATTATCGTTAAACCATGGGGGAACTTTTTTGATCAGTTGCCCAGGCTCTAGCGCTGAAAATCTGTCAGCTTCATGAATGAAGAAATGGTGAAAATTTTTAATTAGTTCTGCGAGCAAAGCTAGCCATAAGTTATCAGGAAAGCAAGGAACAGTTTCGCATTTTACAGCAGTTTCCTCCAGCTATTTACGATAGCTTCAGATTGTTGGCTGCTCCCAAAAATCGCTATGCCCATTCTGATTGATGGCACGGATATTACGAAGGTGTAAAGCGAAAGAGCTGTAGTTTACAACAGGAAAACGTTTTGCTTGAAATATGTCGGGCGCATGCCTTTCTCCCTATAAGCTAGTTAAACACACTCGTCTGTTTCACATTTGCACATAAATATGTAAGTTGTTGGACAATAGCAAGCCAATGATTGACGATCTACCCAGAAAAAGGGAAAATGCATTGTTAGAGGCTGTTTGATGAGCCACCAGGAACTGCAAGTAAGAAAAATCTTGTTTCGTCGTTGCGTCTGTCAAAAACGAACTAATTGAAATAATGATGCAACACTAGTACCAAAAATTGTTCCTCTTGCAATTGTTTGTGATGGTTGTTTAGATTGTTATAACTTTGTAGACTCATCGTAGGGACGTTGGGGCTTGAAGGTAAGTCAGAATATGGGACAGTCAGGCCACCATTCATGGAACCTCTGTGTTCCTATTTCAGTTTTCTTCCACACGCTAACCGGCGCTCATTAATGTTGCAGTGTGAGGAAGTAGAGCAGCGTTCTTGTGTGAATCACCTGCATTTATTTTTTACACTATTTCTCATCTATGTGTGCGATTTGGAGAGGACGGCACTTTTCCGGTCATTATCGACGTCGGAAACTATGACTCATCTTTGCGTCGCCAGGTCAAAGGTCAAATGCGTGCGAATTATTTTTTCTTCATTGTCATTAGCGGCTGAGATCAAGTGAAAGTACAGCATCGACTAATTGACAATTCTATGCTTCAAACCAGGGTATCCAAACATTTTTATCCGAGGGCCACATAAGATATTACACAACAATTCGTAACGTGATTGTCTCGGGATATGTCTTACGACATCTTACGTAACGTGATTGTCTCGGGATATGTTATTTTATACCAAATGAACAAATTTTTCGTAAATATATTATTTTTTCATCGTTGGCAAAATGTCTTTGCGACCGAATGAAATGGCTTCGTGGGCCGGATTTGGCCCGCGGGTCGTAGTTTGGAGACTCCTGCTTTAAACTACTGCACACCAGACATCCAGCAGCTTTACACGCATGTGTGTCACGACAAAAAAACGAATATAGTTTTGAAAGCTCATTAAAGTTCTCAGCCATTGTTCTCGACCCAGATGCCGCTTGTTTATAAAATTTTACGAGTTATTTATCACACATTTGTTGTCAAGATCAATCTCGCTTCGACTCTTGCGTCACGTATGACGAGTCATCTTGCGTCACGTATGACGACACTTACGTCAAGAAAAAACGTGCCTATGTCGATACATATTATTTCTTTAAATACTCATTATCTAATCTAAGTAGTATTAATTTCCTATGCAGGATTGGCACAACAAAGTATGAATAACTCAAAAATATAATATTTCAAAATTAAGAGACAATTCAAAACTCAAAAAGAGACAAAACTCAAAAAATAAGAGACAAATTTCCACACCCAAAGTACGTCGAAATAACGTACAAATAAAAACCCCCACCACAATTGAACAATAAACGTAAAGTTTGCTCTGGCCACGCTTTTGATTTGAAGCCGAATTTACTGCATTGCTCTCTTCCTCATAACCCTTTTTGTTGCTCACTTCTCTCACCTATGTGCATGCTTCACCTGCTCACCTGTACAAACGTCAACTCACCCATTTCTTGCCCACCATCATCTGTGCTGTGTTAATGAATACAATGTGAATTATTTAACATTTATGTTTCTGTAATATATGATGTTCAATTGATGGGATTATTTCGTTCATGTTTGCCATGGTCTCCTTTCATTTGATATTTTTGATTTTTGAATATATTGCTTGCTTTTTTGCGAATCTATTATTTTCACTTTTTGACACTTTTTCCATGTTAGTTTTTATGGTTTTCCTGCCGTTGTCCATTTGTCTCTTCTGGTTTCCTGGTTCACCTTGGTTCTTCACTATAACGTCATTCTCTCATCATCAATCATTTGTGGTTATTCTATCGTTCGTATTTCAAATGCCATTCATTTGTGGCTATTATATATTAACATTTTTTGATGCTTGTGTTTTTAACGTAAAGTTAAATGCAATAGAAAAAGAGGAAACAGTAGAAATCTGTCACACACAACAACAACGACGAAGATGGACGGCAAGCATTATATGAAGGTATGAGTAATATACAGATGAAGAAGTGAGTCATGCATATAGGTGGGGGAAATGAATGGTAATGCAGGTTAGGAAGCGGAAAGCCTTGTAGCATCCACGACGTTGCAATGAGGATGTGGTCAGTGGAAATGCATGATAAATGTCAAAACGCAATTCTTGAAAAGTACAGTACATACCATGAGTCGTAACGCAGTTACTCAAAGGACATGAAGTACCATAGTTGCATAGATTGCCAACAGGATATCGAGTAAACCTTGCATAAGGTGGATAGACAAGGGCGGCAGTCATATCAATTAGTCAGAGCTTTCAGATTTTCCAACAGGTTACGGAAAGTTTAAAGAACAAAAGTTAATTCAATAGGGAGGAGAGTACATGAATAATGGGCTTCGTTATTAAATGAGTTAAATGTAAATAAGTCTGAAAAAAACAAATAATTCATGTTGTTGCGACACATCTACTCATCACACACTTATAAGAGATGGGAAAAATTGTCTTCAGCTCAGCATTAAAGAATAGCGTCCATACGAATTAGACTGAAGTCAATGTCCATGAGATGTTGAAGGTTAGCACCATTCTATTTGCCTCGAACTGCATCGAGGGCGGTTCTCCTGTGGTTCACGACAGATTCATAAGGTTCCATGCATTTTCGGCAATCTTTTCAGCCACTCTTTTGTTGACCTTTCTGGTCCAAGGAACTTAGCAGCGTCAAAGTGGCAGAGCTACTTCCGCCGAGGTCGTGGAGCGCTGGAAGGCGCGAGCTTTCCGTCTGGTCGTTTTCATTCTTCATTGCAGTTTTCTTGAAGTGTGGGTGCATGCAGAGGGCAATAGTTTTTTCAATTCGCATGTGTTAATGTCACCTTTGCCAACTGCAATTGCATTCAGCTTTTCACAACGAGGGAAAAAGATTTGATTTAAGCAGCGAAACGAAACAAAAGTCGCCCCAACACAGCGAACATCGACAAAGCTTCGTTTTCATGTAGCGCTGCTCAGACGCGTAGCCAGGGGGGGCAATGGGGGCAATTGTCCCCCCCCCTCAATTCCAAAAGTTGCACCAAAAATTTTCAGGGTGATCAAGCTTTTGATATGTAAGTCAAAGAAATATTTCAGCGCAAATCACCAAAAATGCTTAAGGAATCTATTGCATCATTTCGTTGAACCTGATCAAAGCACTGTGATTCACCAATTGTCCATGGTTAATCAAAGGTTGTGTGCCAAGGGGGGAAATAGTAAAATTTTCCAGGTGAAGCCAAGGATTTTCGTAAAGTGGGCAAAAATCGTGAAATTTCATTGCCCCGCTCGAAACTAAGTAAACAACCTTTTTTGCTAAAAATTTGATGGGAAAGTGTCAAATTTCAAAATGCAGGGAGAGACCAAGACCCCTTCTTCCCCTCCCTTTCCGACGGCTATGGTTGTGGATTTACTGTAAATGCTGGAGAATTCATGTCGTGGCTGACATTTTCCTGAGGTTTGAGCTCCGTGTGGAAGTTAGTGATAATTTTTTAAGTTATTTGTTTATGACCAAAAACGAAGTCCATACTATAAACACACACACTCTGCAGAACGCAGGTCGATAAAAACAGACAAAACACAACGTTTTACAAGGCATAATGAAATACGATCTTGTATCTAACCTCTTGTAATCACTAACCAAAGTAAAACAAGGACTAACATTTTTTCCAGCTGTCTCTGACGCACCAGCTTGCTGAATCTCACCTGATAGTGATGTAAACTTATAATTTCAAGCCCATTGCAAAAATTTCTCTCCTCTCTGATAACTCTGGCGTGCTACAAATGCTGTGCATCGTACTCTTGTCTCCAGCATAAGCCGTAGCCTTAAATGTAAATCGTATATTTTTTGTACTGTTTTAAAACTAAATAGCGATGATGTACGTTTTATATGCATTGAAGCTCAAACTTCGGTTGAGAAGAAATCGATTTGTAGTCTTTGTATTGCGCAAATAAGCCATCACACACCTGCGATCTCAAACTCAATTTGCTCCGAGAGCGAAATGAGGGCTTGAAAAAAACAGGGCCGCATTATGACGCTGACGCAACAAAGGCGGTACCTGAGCCTTACTAGAAACAGTTTTACGTCTTTTTACGGCGAATATTATTGTGAGTGACAGGGAATTTATCTCTAGCCTTTTCCTACGTTCGTTTTAAATGAACTTGTTGACTTGCTGGCCTAGCACGTTGACGCAATCGTTGCTTCTCTGTCTGTTTCCAGCAAACCCGCGTGGATTTGCGACTGTTTTGTCATAATCACAGAGATTATATCGGCAATGTGCCTCCGCAAACTACTTGTCTTTTCCATGGTTGTCTGATGAAAATATATCTATATAAGCGCGCATCGTGCGTAGACGAACGCAATGACCTCTGGACCCATCTTCCGCCAACAGCCTTTGTTGTTTTCAAGGTTGTGATGTCACAGTAGAAGCAGCAACAATGAACCCTTCCGTTGCTTCTTTTGAGGTCGCAAAGGTGCCGAAGACTGACGCAACAATAAATAAACAAAGCTTGCTTTCACACAGAAGTATATGTCCGGCGTTGACATTTGCAAAGCTCGACTTTGATCTTTCTTTTGATGATTTGGATCATTAGAGTGTAGTGCAAGTCTATTGTTAGTCTTCATGACGCACCGCCAACAAGTGCTTTGTCTACAGAACTGAAACATCGATTTTTCAATTAGTTTCGGCGGACGAATGAAAGGAGAGTGCGCTTAGGGTCTGATTGCCGGACTGACGCTTTGCCAAGCCTAATTGAGGCAGACTAATCCCCTTGATATGATGAGCATCTTTAAGACGCTCCGCAGCCAGTTCAAGTACATGTCTGTTGTGTGGAGTTATCAAGCAGGGCGTGAGCAGTGCGTTGATGACCGTGCGAACTATACATAAATTGGCTAAACGTGTGAAATCGGTAAACAGCGGCCGTTAATCATGCGTGTTTTTGTGTCACGCGTTTGCGTAGACTTAGAGTTTTTGTGTGCATGATTATCTTAGTAAAACGTAAAGCTTTCCTCAGCTTTTCTGCCCTTTTTTTGATATGATCTGCACAGTCCTTTGTCAAAATCCTGTGTTCGTTGCCTAGCTTTTGCCTGGTTGCACATACAACGGAAATCACTCGCGATAAATCAAACTGTTCATAAAACCTGTGACAAGCACGCGCGATATCTCAAACTTTTCGTAACACAAGAAGTGTTTTCGAGCAGACGCAAAGTTGGCTAGAGCGAAAGAATATCCAAACAGAAATGACAAAGCGTTCCACGTAAGGACTTCTCAACGCGGCTTTCATTGGGAATAAGAAATCAATTGTGGAGTATCAAATGACCCCGATGTCCATATGGCCAAATGTGGCATTTCATCATGGTCTTATAGACAATTGCGGTGTTTCTTCATGATCTTATTTGTTATGTCTTTATGTTTGTATGTGTCGGCATACACTGGCATACAACTGTTTATCTTTGGATTTTTACTTGCTCGAATCTTTAACCAAAGTTTTGTGTTGATGGTAGGTGGCTTCAGCAATTGCATAATATTTTATACCACATTCTACTGTGACGACATAATACCTTACGTACGTTGTACATGCTATGGTTTGTAATGTCATCAGATTCATCTATTGGAAAGTTTTGCTGGCCCTTGCAAATATTTAGAAATGCCAAATAATGTTTCTAGATTTTCAAATAATGTCGATAAACAATCGGTGATAATTCCAATCAATACGGCAGACTTCAAAATCGGCACTTACGGCCTATCCAGCCTGGTGCGCCGCGTTGATGGATGGGTTCCAGTCAGCCTTTCATGAGCATTGTTGCTATTGACTCGCCACCAGTGCAGCATTCACTGCGAAAGTAGCCGCGTGGTCCACGGCGCAAGTAAGCGGACTTTAACGCTGCAGATTACACGTGACACTTCGAAAGGAATTCAAAGACAGAGTATAAAAGAAACTGAACCGAACATACACATGCAAGCGAATGAAAAGGCAGCGGTTGAAGAGTTGATAAAAAAAACACACACAGTGCTAAATTTCCGGTCCGCTAATTTTTCAAATATTCGTATAAACAATAACACATACAGTGACAACTTCTGGTAAGCAAGGCGAGGGTACAGCTGGTTACTGTCCTTGCCTTAACTATAGCGTGACGCAGATGAAGGCAGTTTGTCAACATATTAATGAAAAATTAAGGATTAACAACTGGCTTATTAGTATTGCCTCCGATTTTAAATTATTCTCGTGCGGATGTTACAACATTTTTTCAACATTGTTCATTGACTCGGGACCGACCCGGGTTTTTGTTTGATCTGATATTACCCTCCCCCATATCACCCCCTCCCGTTCGCGTCGCGTGCACTTCGTGCTGTGCGACCACAGTACTATACGTGACCTGCAGTGTTCAAAACATTTCACGATGAAGCGTTCGAGTCGAACAAAAAAACAGAACTTCAAACACAAAACGTGAAACAAGGTGATCATGAAAGTGTACCTAATATGCAATTCTAATTTGAAAAATGATTTTTTGAAAAGCGAATAAACGAAAAGCAATGGAAACGTTAGCGTTGCATTGTTTGCGTCATGCAATTTTTACGAAATAAATCCGAAAGAACGTCAGGAAGAGTCACTTCTTAGTGGAGTTAACATTTTGCGAGTACGTAGCTGCTGCGCTGCAAGTCACTAACGCTGCTGTTTGCAATGAACTATCGAGAAACCATACAATCACACAAATGAACACAGCCCTGTGGGCTGAACCATTTACGGGTCGTACCAGTGTCACACGCCTAACACCATCCTGTCGCCACTTTTGCAAGGACATGACTAGGTCACCTTGGTGCAAAGCTCTCTCAGCTATTCGAGCTGTGTTACGCAACTAAGCTGATGTAAATCGGACAATCATGCAGTTTAGCGCAGCACAGTCACCTTTGTAGCAAGGCGACGACGCAGTAATATGATGTCGCGATCAGTCAACGCAGCGATAGCACCCCTGTCTGCCCGACAGGCTCGAAATGAAAAGGTTGGCAGCTAACAAAGTAAAAATATTTGATCGAGTTTGTTATCGTGTTAACGATGCAGGGCACTTCGCGAAGTGGAGGCGGCAGCATGGATAGCGCCCGACAGCTGAGCTCAGAAAACAGACAAGCAGATTTCAGGTGTGTAAAGAAATTCGGAATTTATTTCCTATAAAATGTCACCACCTTCCAAGAGCAATGCGTGGGAGACCAATGCGAGAGACTTTTGCAGGAAGCACTTCCGAAGATAAACATCGATTTCATGAGGAAGCTGTTTCAGCGAATCGACACCAGTCCCCACTCTTCTTTGTTGGTGATAGTTAAAAGCCTGAAATGTCCAGTTTTGTCAAAGCCTTCATCAGCGTGAGCATGAAACGAAGCTTACATTGGAATTGACACCGTTTTCATACGAACGTTGTGTTGAAAGGTGCCTCGTTCTGCCTCAAACCTTGTTTCTCGCATCCATGACGCAGTGGGCAATTGCGAGACTATCCGAAAATTTGTCTTGGACATTTTCCAGAACAGCTGGTGGTATGAAATTTCGCTACATTTAATGTCTTCATTGAAGCAACCTTGGGTGAAGAAAAACGACCTGCGTGTTTGTGCGGGGCAGGAGCGCAGTGATCTCCGAACCCCCAACGAAGCAAGAACCAGCAAACCCATGACGCTCGTCAAAGCGGGCGTTCCGTCACGTTGTTCGCGAGAGCAGGCAGCAACAGACACGACGGCATCTCGGGAACACTCCGCCGTGCAGGCCCTGACAGGCCCTTCACGTTCGTAACAATCGTATTTTCGACAGAAACAGAGTGCTGCGTTTCAGCAGCTGGCGCCCCGAAGGCAAATGTGTTTAAAAACGATTTTTTGCGATGCTAGATGCGTTGGACGCTGGCCGAGGAAATAGATAAATAAAGAGCAACTGCAGAACAGTTGCATCGGTCTTGTTCGATTCGATCCAGACACGTGCAATGACCGCAAACTCGAAGCAGCTTTCAAGTATGGCAATCTAGCCTGAGTTTATACTACGTATGGAAACTCACGCCCACTCTGTGTTTAGCCCTGATCCTCTGACGTCAGGTAGCTTTGATCTTTCACACCAGTACGGTCCCAGGAGAGGCTGGCTACCGTGGTCACGCGGCCTTCCACCTTCACTGCGATTGATGAGTTAATTGCAGAGGTCTGATTAACTCGTCAGAGAAATGAGTCTTGCGCTGATAAGCGCCTTGTTGTGAGCGATTGTTTGTTTAGACAGTTGTTTTGTTTCATTTTTTAAGGTCGAAATTCGCAACTTTTTTGTTTGGAAAGAACTCCAATTCAAAGAACTTGAATTCATGACGTTTTGCTTCATTAACACTTTGCTCTCAGGAAAACCAAAATTTGTGATAGTATCGCAGTCATTTTACTTTTCATGTCATGTAATGCTCCAAATAAGGAAGTCCTGATTGTTTTTCAACTTTCTTTAGTGTATGACCGTGATATTCAGTCATGGAGTCAAGAGGGGAGAAGAGCAAACGCTGCCTCTTTTGCAATTTAAAAAGAAAATGGCATTTCATTGCTGTTTGGGGAAGATGTGAAAACACAGGTGCTTTTGCGAACAGTTTTTGTGAAAATGCGAACAGAATGAACTTCGCTTCTCTTCCGAATGCTACAAAACATGTCTTGTGGTTGCGAGTGCGGTGCTTACTGTTTGATGCCTGATGCACCACAGGTGATGAAGCAGGTGACGCAGCAGTGATGGAGCATCTGCTGTTTAAATACATTTACTTTTTGTGGAAAACCAAGTTTTTATTGACTGCGCATAAAAAAGCAAAATTGACCCTATGTCCCGGAAATAAAGCGTGACTTCGCTACTGACGGTTTTGATCGCAGTAAGAAATTGCCAACGTTTTCAATTGTTTAATTCTTGCCAGTTTTCCGACACCACTCAAATGAGTTAACAGTGTTGCGATCACCGACAGCACTAAAATGCTCTTGCAAACGCAGAGTTTTCCCTGTTTATAAGTAATTGGTTTTTCTTTCAGAACAGATTTGCTATAGGGTAGTATGTTTCGGTTTGGCGAAGCCAGTGCTTAGTTAGTTTTGGCAACGATTCAACCTGTTCCGTTTCGATTTTGATCGAATTTTAAAGATTGAATATGAACGTCACGAGCGACTATCTCGCAAGCGACTCGACATCGCTAGCGCCCAACGTAACGATGGCTACAAACGTAACAATGTGCGACCACTATGACGACCTAGTGAAGGTGAGTCGGTGAAGTTGAGCCATGGTGTCGTTGAGCCTGCGGAAAAAGGGAAGATTTGATTAACGCAAAACGAGGAAAAAAAACAGTGAAAAGTGAAAAAAATGTATGACAAAAATTGTTAAAAGGATGCCTTTTCATGTCGCAGCAAAAACGTTGTCCGAATACAAAAGAAATTTGGTTCCTCTGTGAATTGGCAAGACTGTTGTTTGCGAAATAAGTGCGATTATCAACTCACAATTGCTTAATTTTAAGATGCTCGTTAATCAGGTAACTTATGATAGTAGGATACAATGTCGCAGAGCGGATAAACCTGCTCATACCCGCCAGCAAACGCCTCTCTTCTCGGATATGTCGAACTACCTACCGACCCGATTCTTTATCGCCACATGTATCTTTTTGGCCGTATGCAGTTCTCTATAAATTTTCATTCGCAATTTTACCGTAAATTCAAGCTTCCTCGGTGCCTTCGCTTTTTTGATGATGCTTTGCAAATATTTATCAAACAAAATAACCATTTATGCAAAGTTTTTCTCTCCGACGTCATTTAGTTTGCTGAGTTGAAACCAAGGGCGGATCCAGCCAGTAAGTTTAGGGGGGGGCCGATTTCAGTAATATTTGGTAGTAACGTCTCATGACGGGCTCACTACTGAAGAGAGATGAAGTACATTTCACAAAACCGCTGTGATAAAGCACTAAACGGCAAAATTGCCTGATATCGCGGTTACTATTTTCCGAATTGTACAAAATCACGGTGAATGAAGTAATTTTCGTAGGTTTTAGGGGGGTCGCCCAATCTCTCCCTTCCAGGATCCGTCCTGGTTGAAACAACAGGTTTTCCAAAATGTTTATCATCTCTGCACATGCTTGGCTAGTCAGCATAACGTATGGACCTGGAAATTTTGCAGAAGCGATGGAATTGTTTCAAATACGGCTCTACCTGATATGAATTAAGACTCGAATCAAGTCAAATCCAGACCGATTTGGTTTGTTAAGTTACCGGTCATTCAATGATGTTTCAGATCTTTGGAAGAAAAAGATTGGAGCAGAACTTTTTTTTGTTAAGAAGTTAATATCCAGACAGGAAAACTCGATTTTATTTCACAGACAGGAACAGATCACTCAAAAAACTTAAAACAACAACATTAGATGTCAAACATTTTTCACCTGGATGTTCATAGCAGTTTCTTGTGTGTGTTTCTCAAAAATGCTGTATGCACACTTGGAAATATTTGTTTCAAAGCTAATTATGTATCTAAAGTCACTGCTTCTGTTTTGAATGAAGCAGTTGTGTCATTTTCTGTTCCATGAAACTTTGGTGAAAAACACAAAAAAAACGAAACAATTTGTTGAAAGGTTGGTTTTGCTACCGCATTTTACAGAACGTTAGGGAAATCACCAGAATTAGAAGCAAAAAATGTAAAAAGCGTACAATGTATTTCTTTCAGATGTGGTTCCAGTTCAAAACGCTGCACTTGGTGCGAGTTCTGGTCACGTGGTCTCTGTTCCTGTTCAGTCTGACCGGGAATGTGTTTGTGGTCTGGTGTCTTCGCAAACGCAGCAGCAGAGCAAACCACTTCATCATGTTCCATCTGGCCCTGAGCGACCTGGTCTACACTGTCTTCGTTATGCCGTCAGGTGAGGTCGCCCAACTTACTGGCTTCAATATTACGTAAGGGTTATCTGAATCTACCTACTTGCGGATGTTGAAACACGTTTCGACATTTGCAAGAACTGACTTAAGTTAGGTCTCACTTCATAGTACAACCAGGTTGATTATCTGTAGCTTCCCGTAACTGTGCACGCGCTTGTCGTTTCGTCTCGTGGCGTATTTTTAATATTTTTTAACTTGAAAAACAATGCCTGCCAGAAAAGAAACTATTGCACAAGTCTTGCAATGCTTACATTGGGAATCGAATCACCACAACCTATTGCATTTTACAGACGCCGTGTGGAACACAACGATGCAGTGGCTCGCCGGTGAGTTCATGTGTCGCCTTTGTCAAATGATGAAGCAATTTGGAATGTACTCGAGTTCGTTCATGGTGGCGGTGAGTTGAGTTTTGCTTTTTCAGTTTGTTNCCGGAAAGTTGAAACTGTTCANTCTACTTTCCTCCTGTGACTGTTCCTGTCACGCGGTGCGGCTTTCTGAAATCAAGTCAGGCCTCGGCCATGTCCTCCATAATATGCGCCTTCAAAGTTTTGCCAACTATCGCGACACGCAAGTTACAGTGCGGGGCGATTACCGCAGCGTTCATCAGTGTCGAACGCGCTTTCTCTTATGCTGTGGTGTGGGAGGCGGGGGTGCAAGGTGCAAGCGCATCCCCAAAAGTTTTGATTTGTTCAAGATCCGGGCAAAATCCTTCAAAATCCGGGCAAAAATGACCCCCAATGTTGTTTTATTTAAAAAAATGGCGCCCAACGTTTGCAAAAAAACACATGAATAACTTTTTTGGAGGTTACACCAAAAAAGGTCTTTATGATCTTTGTGGGAGAAAATATGTAGGCAAAAGTCACACAAACACTTTTCGGGCAAGTTTGGGGAAATTCAGGCAAAAATCCTTCGCACCTCAAAAAATTTGTCTGTTCTTTTGTCGCCTATGCTCTTATAAATCTGTTTTACGTGCTGTGACGTCCAACCATTACGAGAAACAACAAGGACGTCAAGCAAGTATTTTCTCGTCTCGTTTGTCAATTTAAGATGTTCTTCTGCGTTCGCAAACGCCTTTTCCGGAGCATTTGCGCCGTGCTTGGATGTAACACGGACTAAACTAACAGCAATTTCTGTCAAATTGTTTTCGACTTTTAGTAGATCTTAGACTTCATTCAGAATCCCGGACTCCATTAAGCTCCTCATTCAAGCTTTGCGCACTCTGTACTCGATCCCAGAAACTCTGTCTAATAATCAGTTGCGAACTTAGTTAAAGTTTCTGCGTTCGGTTTATACGAAAACCGTTGTGAACATCTGCTTAAATGGAAAACGAAAGCAACGCATTTGAAGCCAAAAAAACGCATGTCTAAAAAATTAGGTTGTCAAAATCTTTCTCTCTGTTGTCTACTGAGAAAATCCCGATGTTTGAGCCATAGCTCATGAATGGCAACAGTTTTTTTATCCTGTGGTATTTTTTCATAAAAAATGTTGTTGGCGAAAAGAATGTAAGGCTGACTGTGAAGCCACGTGGCTTTGTCCAATATGATGACAATAGCTGCAAGAGAAAATAAAAAACACGATATAAGGTCCATCCAAGCAAATGCTCTCGAGCCCACCGCTTCGCCGCTGGCGATGCTGGTTCTGCATGAGTGATTTGCGACCAAAAAAGAAAGGTCTTTTCATTGTTTCGGACAATGCTATAGGCAAGAACGGAGATTATTTATTTAAATGCATGAACTTCAAAAAGTTTGAGGTTTACCTGCACTTGCGCGGAGGCACCCACTTTGTTTTTCGAGCTTTCACCATTTTTCACTTTGATCGCGTAACTAAACTCCCAAGTAGACGTTTTCAGCGCTATCCCATTTTTCTTTTAAATAATTCAGTTGCATGCGAAGCGCTATCATCCAACAAGGCACATACACATGACCTGTAACTTAAGATCTTTCTATCGGCGAAGCTGGCATAAAAAGCTGTGCGCAAAATATTATTCCAAGACATCCGGGTATTTTTGCCAAGGGCGCTTCTCGTTGAAGCGTGCTGTTAGTATTTGTTTTGTCACAAAGCAAACCATTTAGGGCATGGTATGTTTTGATGACCTTTCAGCGAACCTCCAGCGAACAATAATCAGGCACTAGAGAAGAGACACTGTCCAGTAACAAAACTGCTCTGCGTGAGTCCCTCTCATCGCCCACAGCCAGGTGCAACGCAGCCATTTCTGACTTGCGCTTTTTTTCAGCGGTCTCACAGGAGAGTAACGTTATTCATACATGAACTGGCTTAGTTGCATTCTTTCCAATTTGAGGCCCTACAAGTCGTGTTGCTTACCAGCTGTGGAAATAGCCACGACGCAGTAGACCGTGTCCTGTTTCAGCACTTATTTTTCATCTTTCAAGCATTTTCACCAAGGATGTGTACTCCACGTTCGCAGAAACGACGTATTTACTAAACAATGAGCCGCTGCAGACTTTTGAACGCAAGACGAAACATTTGGTTTGAAGGCAAAAGACTAGTTGGATCTTTGTGTAAAAACCCAAGACCTAAACCGGAATGAAGTACTGTGTTTTGCATGACGTGGCCTTGTCTTCTTAGTTTAAACCCCTGCAATTACATCCTGTTCTTTTTTTATACCCCCTCGTGTCGAACAAGAATTTTTGTTGCCGACGACCTCGTGACTTCACCCTTCGTCGGTGAAGTTCGGAATCCAGATCCAGTCCTGAATTTATAATACTCACTCCAAGTTCAATCATAATCAACAAAACACTTTTGAATGTAAGGTCCAAGTCCAAACGAAGTCCACAAAATCTTAACAAAGTACAGCTTTTCAACTACAAAATATGCCGCAATTCCCTTTCATTAACTCGGTTCAAATCCGGTCCTGATCCTAAGTTTGTGAAGCGTTTTACAGTCCAGATCCAATCCAAATCCAAAAAATTGTTATATTCCGGATCCAGTTCAACGCAAGTTCAGTTCAATGCTCATTTCTGCTGCATTCTACCACATGTGGGAACAGCACACATTCCTGCAAAAGCGTTTGAGGTTGTTTCATCATAATGTTGCAAGCCTGTTTCATCATAATGATACAAGATTGTTTAATCATAACGTTTGAGAACCACTGGTTTAATCACATTGATGCATGATTGTTTAATCATAATCATACCAGACTGTTCGGTCATAACGATGCAAGCCGGGTCAATCGCAGATGTGAAAAAATTTTTGAGAATAGCATTCTTTTAATAATATTCGAATATGTTGATCAACGAGTGTCGGCATCTGTTTCTTTTCATTCGAGAACCTTTTTCTTGAAACCAGTTCCACAGCATTTTCCAATATTTGCTTCAATCACGTTTTTGCTGCTTCACTGGTTTCACTAAATGGTTCCAGGAACCTCATTGATTTTGTTTGACGTCAACAGGGATTTTGCGATCGAGTCCAAATTGAAACTACAGTTTGGAAAGGCTGTAACTTTGAATTCGTGCGGATAAGAAAACTTTCAAAGGAAAGAAATTAAATAATCGGGGAAAAAGTTTTAGTTTTAAGTATAAGCAACATTTTATCCTTTCTTTTCTTTCAAATAATGACATTCATTTATAACGATCGACGCATCTTATGCAATAAAATAAAGAGTGGTTGTGGCCTTGGACAAGTTTCAAGGAAACGAGACATTCTAAGAACAACAGAAGCAGATGGGATTCGCGGAAAAACAGTCAACGAGTTGTTTTCCGGAACATGTTCGTTTAAATTCGTTCGGAAAACTGAAGAAAAAAGTGCGGTTTTCTTTTGTTTACTGTGCGATAGAATGCACACAAAAATAGCAATCAAGCGATAAAATGATGCTTGGTTGGTCGTTGTTTGCAAATGTGATACGGCGTATATCGATTTATTAGCAAATGAAAGTTGTTGTTCCTCCGCAGTGGTCGCTGCACCACAGGCGGCAATCAACCTGAGCGAAGCAAACGTTTTGTTTCAGCTCAAAAGTGAACCATGACTTAACGTATTATTTGATTGTAAGCCGCGGCTCACAAAATTTTTTTTCATCATTTCGTGCGGCTTACATTTTTTTTTCTTTAGCTTATCGAAATGTCTAGATTACGCAAAGGTTTCTCTGGCTACGTTTTGTCAAACAAACTCTCTTGGCATTATCTTTCTTCTCTTCAACATCACGTGCACACTCGCCACAGGTGGAGTTATGATGAACAGAACCAGTTGCGATGGTGCAAGCATCATTACAAGGGTTGCCAATTAAGCGCGAATCTTGCTTATACGTGAAAATGTCTTAGAAGCTGAGGTAACCTATGCTCAAGTGCGGCTTACATTAATTTTTAACAGCGTGTGGCTTGCAAGTTACAATCAAGGGCGGCTTACGCTCGAATAAATACGGTAAGCAACGCATAATACTTTAAAGCTTGAGCTACGAAACAAGAGCTAGTGGTTAGAAGGGGATGTACTTGTTGATATCCGGTGGCAAGAAAAGTTGTTCCTTGCCGTTTTGTCGATGCTGAAAATATTGAGTCTGAGCCAACCAAACAGTCGGTAAAAATTTCCGTCTGAGAAAAGTCGGCTGACGTCACTGCAGCACTGCTGTGACGTAAAAGGTTTCTGGCATCACACCACGTACATTTCTAAGAAACTCGTGCATGTGTCTCTCAGCAGAGTGCGACTTGAATGGTTGCGAGCCAGACAGACTGCATTTTCAATCGCACCTGATCTGTTACGACACAATCGATCGATTGTCAGCTACCAGCCGTCATTCATGACGTAACATTTCTGTTTTGACTCTCGAACAACCGATTATCTCTGGGAATATTGCCGCGATCGGGGAATCCCCCATTTTGACCGAAACTCTGAAATTTCAGCGGCGGCGAACGCGGTCAAACGTCAGATGTGTTTCAGGTTTCCGGAAATTTCGCTGGAAATCGTGTATTTTCCTCGTCAGCATAATCCTTTTTGATTGGAAACAGTTAAAAGCATCCTCTTTTTTGTGCGCAGGTGATTGGTGTGGACAGGGTGACGGGGATTTTGTCGCCCCTCACAAACAACGGCCAGCGCAGGCGCGGAGTCATCTTGGTCGCGATGGCCTGGGCCACAAGCTTCATCTGCTGCTTGCCAGCTGTAAGTTCGCCTGTTCTTACAACTAAGCACGATTTTGGAGAACTTGTTTGACAAGCAAATGTTGCTCGCACAAGTTACCTGTTTGGTCGAAAAAGGATTTTTCAAATTTACAAATAAAAAAATAATTCGAAAACCAACGATTTAAACAAGACCACGTCGGACGTTTGCAAAACAACAATTTTCCTTGCAAAGATTTCCAATTCGGTTTCGTTTGATAAGTTTGCTTTTACTGGGCGTTGTTACTTGCACCTCACTGTTAAAACAAAATGAACTAACATAGTTTTGTCATTTTCAGGGCGTACTTTTTTCCTTAATCGAAGTACCCACGTGCGAAGGCATATTCCTTCATCAATGCGTCGACTTTCTTGTGGTAACGCACAAACCCGCCCGAGCTTCCTATTATATGTTCACGATGTTTATTAGTTTCCTCCTACCATTCACCTGTAGCATGATCAGCTACTCGCTTATCATCTGTGAGATACAGAACATGAAAGAAAGAGATAGAGGTGAGTTGAAAGAAAAACGCAACACCAGATCTTGTTTGGACACGCTTGACTAGATCTTTGTTTGGATACGCTTGACTAACGTCAGCGATGTCGGCGCCGATTCGCGCCGCACGATTTCTTTCTTTGGTTTCTGTGAATTTTTTTTTAGTTGAAATCGTAAACACCCTGTCTGCGGACAAGACAGCAACTTCGTGAATATTGTCTATTTGCATCTTGAAATGTCGAAGCAGAGGAGACGAGCTGTCACTTAATTTACATATTATCAACGATCTTCGTAAATATTTCGGAAGACTAATTTTCCTTACCGTTCGATTTCTTGTCTTTTACCTGAGGCAGTTGAAGGCATTTTTTCTTCCTCATGCAATCATCGATTAGCTTAAATAGCAGAATTTTCAAATATTTCTTTTTCCGGAAATGCAACTAAAACATTTGGACATAAAGCGTCAAATCAGGTTTTCCCAAACTTATTCGGCCATAGACCCCCATTTGTATATTTTTTTTTCGGACCCAAATCATATGTCGCGTCAATTATGTAAACAGTTTACGTAATGAAGGAATAAACGGAATTGAAAATTCGAGAATGATCTTAGCAAAGCACGGGCATTCCCGATTAGCGATAAACCAAACGGAAATTATTACGTCACGGACGCGGAATGCCAAAATAATTGTAAAAAAACGTTTTGATTGCGAATTTTAAGATGGCTCAACAACCAAGAATTGAGATGGCAAAAGTTTACGAAATCGCTTCAATTAGGAATCACCATGGTAATCATTTGTGACATTGTCCAACTGGCAGTTTTATAGATTATATTATCGATCTTCGTAAGAAGACAGTTAATCAGAGTGTTTGCGTTGTTTTGAGGTCAGTGTTAAATAATGAGCGTTCTGTCAATATTTTCAAGCAATGCAATCCAGATAAACTCGTTATTCGCCACACTAAGCAATGAAAGGAAATCTTGATCTGTGCTGTGCTGTGCACTCTACTTAGTCGACAATTATCGTAAAGAATGCCGATATGTCGTGCTCATTGATGTGTGGTTTGAAGGTATCTTTGTAACAACAAACAGATTCATTGACGGAGCAATTTACCAGTTGCCACTTCCCCTTCATCTGTTGTAGAAAGTCTAAGGTCTTACGATGGAAGCTACTTTTTCTGAAAGCTGCCCGCGCTTTCAAAAAGAAAGCGAGTTATACAAAACCCCACTGGAGACGTGACTGCCTCGCTGGTTAAACAAACGTCGTTTTTTTCAGGTTCTCTCATAGCAGTACGATTAACCGCATATGGCTGTGGTTGCCGTTTATCGGGCTGTGTATTTTCTCAAGTTGAATGTTTTATGTTGCAAGGAAAACTGACCTATGATATTTCTCTTTTTTCAATTGTTTCTTTTATCTCCAGAATTAATGGGACGACGAAACAGCGTCAGCACTACGTCAATCAAACGCGCAAAACGGAAAACGATCTTGATGAGGTTTCTGGTCACGTTGTCCTTCTTGGTCTGCTGGGGACCATACTACGGCAAAGGACTTTACGACTGGTTCAAATCCAACGATCAAGGTCCACCGGGGGCGGTAAACATTTTAAACACTTTTACTTCAGTATAATCAGTTTAAAAACGTCTCTTGGCGTGTGCGTTTAAAAAACGCAGCAGACGACATAGCGACTGACAAGGGAGATACGTTTTACTGCCTTTTCAACAGACAATGCTTTGTTGAAATTATCAAGTCTTTCTTCATATCTCACTGTTGCCAATGTCGCAAAGAACATTTTCCGAGTCGTGTCCCACTTTTACTGCAGAAAATCAACGCATGAAAATATTTCGCGGGCGTATTAATCTTGCGTTAATCGAAAAGACGTTTGGTGGTACAGAACTTGAAGATGGCGTGAAGTAGGAGATTCATCCCAAAGCTTTTCGTCTGACACTCTTCAGGGGATATCG
>JGI24159J19872_10000296_pt1 | contig 40369 bp, 28 predicted proteins | sample Ectturendosymbi4_FD_19872 | JGI IMG/M metagenome (IMG submission 19872) | reverse complement strand
AAGCAATAATAGAGTGATCATGGCATGTGAACTCTATTGTTGCTTGCTGCCACAGTGCGAAGCTTTGCGCTCATGCCGCTCGGGATTTCCGATCGCAACAATACTTTTTCAACGCATAAACGATTCACTCAACAATTTTTTCAATTGTTTTTTATTCTTTAGTTGATAAATTCGTTTTAATCTTAGATTTTTGAATCTTAATTGACTAACATATTTTTTCATGGCGTTTTCCTTATTTTGGTCCATCACAATGAACAAAAGCTACTTTAACCTATCCCATTTAAAAGCCGTGGTTTAATGCAAAGCGACAAGTTTTTTAAATACAATTATCCACTCACTCCAAAATTGTTGCCTGAATGAAGTTATTTCTAGCTATAGAAATACACACATGGATACAGATCACTGAATGAACAGCATAATCACGTCACAGGATAGGAAATTGCCCTTCATTCTGAATGAAATCTTATAGTTTATAACACACGATTAGCAAGGTGCCATGATTCGAAAGTGCAGTTGGCTTTGCTTTCATAATCACATTTCAAGGTCATGGCCCGACTTTGACTACTTGTAAGGCAAGCAGCAATGTCATTTTCTTGCACGAATTAACGCGAGACATGCATTTCAATCCCTCAAGCTAGTTGCCAAAATGTAAGACAACGCCTTCCAATAACGGGGTTTGTTCTAGCTTCACTGTTTTTACTGATGTAGGCAAAATCGATCTCTTCGAAAAAGTCAGCGGAGTTGTCGAATTAAAACATCAGAGAACAGGGTCCGACATCACTTCGAACGTTATTAATCGCCTAAATCGTAAAATCCCTGACTATCTCCGAAGACGTGTTCATCACTTAAATTCAGGTCTACGCTCTGAATTACATAAGCCTGAGGAACACGTCGGTCCGTCAGGATTACTGGAGTAATCGTGCGTTCGAGAGGCATCGCTCGCTTTCAGTCGTCGAACGTTACTGCGAGCACCGGACTTGCGGACAGTTCAACGGACACCTCAGAAGGTCTACTAACCTCGGTGGCACATTCGCTCAGCTGCATTTCTAGGTCAGATATTCTGTTCTTGATGTCGCTTATCCTGGCCAGCCCTTCCTCCCGAAGTCGGCGAATTTCCGCCACGTCCGCCTGAAGTACGAAGTATTGTGAGACTTTCGCTGCCAGTTTATGAGGTTACAGTATGAGGAGACACTGAACTGCAAGAAACACGTCCGCTGACAAAGAAGCAAGCTTAAAAACACAATGCCTCTTGAAATTCAGCATATGCATAAAGTGTTTCCCTGCGAAGCAAGCATGCAATCGCCCGAGGAGCGGTGCATTCCCCGTGCTTTTGCGTTCAGCTTGCAAGTGAAACGATGGAGCACAGTCGTAAAACCATCACACGTTTGCACTATCACCAAAGCACGTGCGCTGGACGCAAACCGACAATCCATTAACACCGTCACTGAGGCGATTAGCTAAAATGAAACCGATTACTTCCCAATAAGCGATCAGGTTACAAGCAAGTGCATCGCAACAAAAGCGTGGACGTAAAAGAATACGCTGAACGCCCGAAGGCTTGTTTGAGCTGCAATGAATTTTACTTTTAAGCGATAACTTGGTCCTGGCATAAGAAGATTTTCGTGGTGTTCTAATTTCTATGTTAGAAAGAGACGAAACACTTTGATAACATAAATACAGGGAGGCAGGCAAATTAAGTGGAACTGAAATTTCAAAGATTGGTGGCTTTTACCTAGCTTTGCGCACCAAGCCAAAAGTGCGCAACACCCCACAGCTATTAAAAATATATGGCTCAATAGAAAAACTACTTTGTCCCAACGGACTTTTTTTTGAAAAATATTCCCGGTTTTCTCAAAATACAAAAAACGAAACAAATACATATTAACAGAGAAACGCAAAACAATGTTTTTTTTCAAAAAACAACACAAAAAGCAATCGCAATCATTCAGCAAAAGTTTATTAAAACCTTAAAAGTATAATCACCATTCCCAAAATATTTTCTTCAACAATGATGTTCAGTAATAAAATTTGGGGGAATTCAAGCAACCGTGAAACCAAGGGTTCGTTACGCTTTTTACACAGTCCGCTTTAAAGCTGGATTTCTAAGACTGCTACCGTTTATCGTGTGTTTTTCTGTCAGGAAAATGATGCAACTATATTTAAAAAAACTCTCACGTTATACTGACGTGAAACTGATGCCAGTTTAACTTTAACATTGCGTGCTTTCGCACATTTTCGATAAGTATGTCTGAATTTCTAACAGCCATTAACTTTTTTACTGAAAACTGCTGCTCTTAACGTTGTGATTTCATCGGAAGTGCTCAAATCACAGTCGTTCGCCGGCTTCAAAAGCAGCAATTTTCAACTGCTGCAAAAACACATCATTAACTGATAACGGGGATCAAAGGCCCAAGACCTTCCCTCACGAAATGGGTGGATATCACGGTATATATCAAAGTATTTCAAGACAAGATTCATATGCACCAAAGAGTTTTTTAGCTGTGATCTCCCTCCAGAAGTGAATCTTGACCATGTTTTTTTATCATGATTCATTGCGAATTCGGAACGCTTCAGACTTGTTCTCGACTCATGCAATGCCGAAGGACGATTCTGGGGTGATCATTCACTTGTAATAACGGTTGGAGAACTTTCGTTTTCAAAGACTGGATTATAAAGGTTAGCAACAAAAATAATTGCAACAAGTGCGTTCCACGTTCCAGGAATTTTTTCTGTGACCTTCAACGCAGTAAACACCACGATTTTTGTAGTGACAAAAAGTGATTTCAGAGACTGCTTGACAAATATCCTCGAATCAAGTAAAAAACATGAAATAAACTTCAGCAGGCCTGCGCATAGGTTATTGATGTATGCTGTCCCATGCCACGAACAGTCAACAAATCTCAGGAAACAACGTTGTAGCTGGAACTTACCATCGGTAGTCGCGGCCTGATGTTTTGGCCCAACGCGGCAACCTTCAACGTGTCTTCGCCAACATCAAGCGCTTTTAACGTGTTTTCGGTCATTTCTTCATCAATTTGGGACGCAGCGGCATCGGCAAGCTTAATTCTGTTCAGCGGTTGCCTTAAAATGTCTTCTTCGAACGAGGAAAGGCGCCGGTAATGGGACAGTTTTACTGTGGAAGGTGAGTGGGACCGGGTGCTGGGATCGTTTGTCTGCGACACCGTGTCGGGCTCCGCTTCGAGCGAGCGAACTGCAAATTTCCATCAAAAATAGCCATTTCACGTTCCTGTTTATGGTTGCATGCTTACAAAACAGACGCTGAAAGAGCGTTCGGAGCGATTTATATCGATGCGTGAACTGTGCCGACGCGCCTTCATAAAAAGTTATTCGCAGTCTCACCTTTTAGAAAACAAAGAAACTTTTGTCAGCATATTCTGGATGTAAATTGCAAGTCTCGCCGTCTGTAACTGGCATGCCTTGACGGCAATGTGGAAAGGCAAGTTCAGAAAAAAACTAAGCAGCAAGTAGTGACTGCGCTTTGCAATCTTCATCTAGAATTGAGTTAGCAATGAAAATTTTTCTTTTCATGTAGAAGTCGCCGGAAAATGGTTTCGCTTTGAGAAACGGTTGCGGATTGTTGATAAACACTGAACAATTTGAAACTGACGTTAAGTTATACAGGTACAGAAAAGTAATTATTTTCAAAATGTATATCGTAATTTCTCACAAATGCACACGCGAAAGTCTCAGCGCTACAAAAAGTACTTTTGTTATCGATGCTTGCGTACAAGTGATTTGCTTAATCGCCGATTTTACATTACAATAAACAGGCATTTTGCTCAAAGAGAGAAACTTTCAATCTCACGTGTTTTCAACATCAGCTTGTTGCTGGTTTTTACCACAGGTTGTTTTTTCTGCTCAATTTCTAGACCGCCAAAGCTTCGGCCTGTGTGGTCTCATCAGACTCTTAAAAAGTCGCAACGACCAAAGTGGTTTTAGATGATGTTGATCTATCATTTACAGCGGCAATTCACTTCCACCAACCTAGGTTCGAAATGCCGTCTGTTCAGACGAGTTGTATATCACTGCTACCTTTCCCGATGCTGCAATCCAATTTCAAAACTGCCTTTGAGCGTGATCCTATGTCATGAATTTTTACGCGTGACCTTCACAAGTAGAAAATGCCGCTCGAAATTGTAGTTGCATGCGAGCACTGTGGTTCACTGTTTCATAGGAAACAAATCGTTTCGGATTTGAAGAAACCAAATGTGAACATTGCGACATTCGAATCCTTTATTTCAAACTGCGCTCCATAATTTTTGACCGTATTTCGTTCCACCAATCTTTGAATAACCCGCAAATGAATTATTCATCAGAGCATGATGTTTAACTTCTAATCACACGATGCAAATAGTGACTTAATGGCAAAAACCGAATTGATGTGGAAAGTGACATGAATAATTCAGAATCTAATGAATAAAACTTTGCAGAACCTGTTTGCTTCTGCATTGCTTGTAGATGCTTATTTAAATAGCTTTTTGAAAGGCAAAAATGCAACGTAAAGGATGTGCGCAAATCGAACTATCAGCTCAGTTCGTTCCATACCAGTGAGGAAATGACTGGTTAGCCCACTCACGGTTATCGAGTTTATTGTAGCCTTCCATGGGCAAGAGCGTTCGCTTTAACAGCCCCAGCAAGAAGCACGTGTCAGGCTGCGACGGTTGCCGTGACCGCAAAACTACAGAAAATGCTTGTCAGCGACCGTGTTCGTCTTCGAGAACAAAATCGATGGCGTGGAAGAGCTCATGAGCATCTCCATATCTCTTCTGTCGCGCAGCAAACAGATACGTTCAGCACACAACCTTGTATCCGGCGCAGGGCGTGTGTTTCCAAAAAAAGCGCCTGTTTGCACATTAAGGTGCTAGAAAAATTGATTTTCACGATAAAGCCAATAGCATCGAGATTTTTTTTCGAAAAATGTTGACGAAGCTTCCTTATCCATTGCTTATCAAGGTAAGTTTAATGGTCCTACGATTAATAAAATCATTATTACAGTAGAAAGGTCGAATCATTGTATCTCCAAATACCTAGGTCAGGGTACGCTGCAAGTAAACGGAAATACACTACGAAAGTTCGATAAGTTCAAATACCTTGGGTGGTATTCACCAGTGACTGACGGAAAGCAGGACAGGAAGATTGATATGTGAATTGGCAAAGCAAACCCAAGTAGTGCATGAGTTCCACCGTTCCGTGGTCACAAAGCGGGAGCTTTCAAACAGTGCAAAGCTTTCAGTTTTTAAATAGGTTTTCGCTCCGATTTTTATCTGTGTTCATGGATCTTGGTCAGTGATGGAAAGAGTGCCATTTTATGTGCAAGCAGCGGGAGATGGGAAGCCGTAACACTTCGCGACAAAGAACAAAGTTCGATTGTCAAGTTACTTGTCCACCGAATAGACAGATCCCATGTTACCATGGTTTAGCTACATGGCCCGAATAACCCGAAAAACGTCGGCAGAACGAGTCCTGTTGCTCACACCCACCAGAAACTGACCCAGAGGCCGAACGGGGGCCAAATGGTGTAATTACATCTCCGATCTCCCCTGGTCAGGCCGCAGTGTGGAGCCATCAGAGCTATCAGAGGTTGCTGAACACGGAAAGTTTTTAAGGTATTTTGAGACTTCCGAAGGCTGCTGCCCGCGCGAACGTTGCGCACCGGTTGTCGGGAATATTACACAAAAGAGGATTTTTGCCGGTGAAAGGTCATTTTGAGATCAAATGAATAAAAAAAGGCAACACGCATCTAACAGCTCATCGTGGTAGTACAAAAGTAATTACAGACAATACAAAAAGAAAAAAACTGTTTTGCGAATGCTCCTCGCGTAGCTCACCACTGCACTTTAAATACATCGCGTAGATATGAAAATCGACTAAGAATTGTTTATCATTTGATTGGTGTCCGTTGGGGACTAGTGTCTCACGAGCAAACAGAAACTGTTTGAAATTCTGGGATAAGCGCATACAAGTGTGAACACAGATATGCGTTATTTCGTAACCACATCAAGCACAATCGCCGTAAGACTTTTGAGACAACCTTGACAGTGGTTCCCAACCTCTTAGAAATCTCAGACAACTCAATACTTTTCAAAAAGATTTAGTTTCTTATTCAATACCACGTAACAAAACTTTTAAGTTCTATCTGCTCTTCGGTGACTTTCTGAAAACATTCGGAGCCCATAAGGAGGTCATTGACCCTTCACTGGCACACCCTGGTCAAACAAGTAACGTTGCTAGTTGCTACATACAGATGCAGAGCATACTTCCATATTCACAATTACCAGCCTTTTTTGGCTTTTGAGACGCCACTGCACAAGGACAGAAAGAGGAAATTTTTGGCCAGGTACAGGTTTTCTGCATGACAAATATCACGTGCGTTAACTTGTATTATTCTCTCGGCAAAAGAACAATACCTGTATCTTTGAAAGATTTGACTTTTTCCAGTTGCTTGTCTTTTTCGCTGGTTTCATTCATAAACTCCGCACACATGTCCAAAATACTTTGCAAACGCTCTTTTTCCTATGAGTAAAGCAGATATCACAAGGATCCATAGGATTTATTTGTTATCGCGGGTTGAAAACGCCCTTATGGCGCAGTAGCACACAACTAATTTCCGTCAATCCAGCACACGTTGGTAAACCATTACGAGAAAAATTTTTTCGCACCATTTTTTCAAGCAGGACTGTTTCAGACAAAAAAGTGAAAAAACTTAATTTAACAAAAATATTTGCCTTTGCATTAATGCACGTTCCCTCAACACAGGCTAACAGAGCAAAAGAAATTCTGAACTGCAGAACCACGAAACGATACCGATACCGCAACGACAAAGACGTAATAGCTACTTGGGCAACTGCTGCGCGAACAGCTGATCGCGAAATATATGAACTCGTCGTGGAGGCAGGAGAAGCGGTGAAAGTAGTTAAAACTAAATGAAATGCGACGCTTTTAGCGTGCCAGACAAATATGAAGCGCAAATAAGCAGCTGGCTGCGGTACACAACGCCAGACCAGATGCGTTCCCGATATTGGTTAATGATTTACGTCAGTGAGACAGGCTTCATCGCTGTCGCGGGGATTTGTGGCCGTGCCGCTTGGCCAGCAATCAGGTTTTCTCGCTGATGATGTGCATCGCGTGAAGCGTGTTATCGCAAAGCGCGCACCTGACATGTGGTGACGGTCAACTGAACAGCAGTTAATGAGAAAATCAAGAACAAAAAAACAAAGTATCTGTGAAAGGTCAGCTGTTCGCATCGTTCCCGTAAATGTCGCTGTGCTTTCCAAGTCTTCCGAGCCCTGGTCCGTTTAACCGCCATTACAAAAAAGTGCGTCACTTGAAACAATCCGACTTACGAAGGCGGCGATCGACTGTTCTTTCTTCCTGTCCCGAACGGCGCCGTCGTGCAGTTCTCGCAAATCGTCCTCGTACGAATCGAACTCGAGAGACAGGAGCGACGTCGAGCTGCCTCTTCTTCGCGTGCGCAGCGACCGGACCGACACTGAAAACGACACTTAACGATTGGAAACGGCGAGCATTGACGTGCAGTCATTGCCAAGCGGCAAAAAACAAATTTGCAATCCCGATTTTTCTCGCACTGGTTGACAACTATCGATTTAGTTCTTGAATGGCAATCATACCGCTGCTCTGATAGGATTTATTTGCTCAGATTAAGTTAAACTTACGTACCATCACTCGCTACTGTTCTGTTTGCTTTAGCCAACTTCGTTTGCCAGACTGATTTACACCAATGAGCTCAGACATCCATCGCAACCTGTTGCATCGCGATCTGACCATCAACTCTCTGCTGTGGCTATCTGCTCCGGGAAAACCCCAAAAGCAAGAAATAGCCACGACCCGTCATCAGCGCGCTTCTAAATAGCGGAACATAAACACGACTCTTACTAGATTTCTTCAATCCTCCGGTTCCAGATGTGGGCAGTGTGGAAGACGACATGCTTCGAGAAGGTCTGACCCCTCCGCTGAGAACTATGTCACTCCTGCAGCAAGCAGGTTAACAATTGAGCAAACTGACTTGATTGTGTTGGGGTAGCTCCTCGCCAGTTTACCCAGCAAACATTTCCTTTGTTTGGACACCAATAACCGCCTGGAAATCCCAATTCCAAATGATGCACATAGAAACAGCCGTGGGAATTGTTTGGATTCCGCGGAGCAAACCCACGAGTCAATTTTTTTCTCGCATATAGATCGACAGTTTTGGAACTGCTTGAAATGCAATAAATGATGAGCGCCACGTTTGAAACTTTAAAGAACTCACGATGTTTAACAGTATCAATTATTTTTTTCTAGTAGTATTTGTAAGCTCGCAGAAAATAAAGACAATGAGTTCTTCAAAAGCGAGAAATATGTTGAACGAAACGTTTTTCCAAAAACTTACCGCAAAAAACATATTTTTTTTGAAAACATACAAAAACGTTAGAAATGTGAAAAAAATGCATCTCGCATTCGTTCTAAGCACTTTTCAATGGTTTGACTTGGTACGTGTAAGATGAGCAAAAGCATCTGGTGGAAAACGCAGAGTCTACAGCACTTGCCATTACTAATGTCAAACATTTAATATCAGCTGAAATCGTGGCTATCCGAGACAACCTTGCATAGTTTCGCAAAGACAGATTTTCACCGTTCAAGATGTGAAATGCAGGATAAGTATAACAAAATCACGAACAACAGGTCTCACAATAACAAAACTACAAGACGTTCAGATAAAATTTGCTTTTGCATGTAACGGTCACGAAAAAGTGACGGATGTCGTTGTTGCGAGAAAACTAGATACCTCGTCGGCGATGGACTTCGCTCTCTTACACCACCGGGGCTGGTTAATCGTAAACTGCTTGAGCCGCAGGTGGCACGGACGGAGGAAGCACAACGCTTGCGACTGGCGGTTCCATACGCGTCTGAAAAAAATTATATATTGGGGCAAAAGACGTTTCACGCAGTACAAGGATTGTGAGTGAGCAATGATGGTCTGTCTGACTTTTGACGCATAGTCGTGACGAACCAATGATGTAGAGGCTAAGCCCGAGTCTGTTTGGCGACAGATGAAAGAATCAAACTCTGTTATTCAGCAGAATTAGTTGTAGTCACAGCGGGGCCCCGCAGCCACGGGGGCATTCGGGGATAGTGCCCCCCAACTTTATTTATGTCCAGAAAAATTTTATACAATTTGTTTTAAACATATAACAAAAATTTTGCCCAACTAAAAATGTATTTTGTTCCCCCCCAAACTTAAAACCTGGTCACGGGCCTGAGTCACAGAAAGAAGTGAGGTTGCTTTGCAAGTAATTTCACAGCCACAGTTAATCCACAGAGTGCGTAATAAATACGCGTGAAACCATTTCGGCTTCACAGCATTTCAACGTTTTCAAGCGATTTGGTGTTTAGCGAAACGTCGCCATGGCAATTACGGCTAAGAGCAACTTTAACATTTATCCATCAAATACCTTCTTCCACCTGCGACAAAACAATAAAGTCAGCGTCATTAGACCGAACGGTGCGCATGTCCGTCGACAGGAAATCACACGTTTTACTCCGATACAATTTTCGGCACTGACTCTGTCGCAATTTCACAATCAGGCGTAAATGATTGTTGCCGGAGAAGGTATTGAAATTCAGTGAAACCTAGACTCGGCATGGAACACTTCGCACACACGATCAAAAGCAACAAAAGTTTGCGCTAAGAGTGAACTTACCAACAAGAAACTTAGGCGTGGCAATCGGACTAGCAGGTGCGCTTGCGGACCGTTCCGTTGCTTTGGCTTTTTTGAGCGCGAGAAGTTCCTCGTGCTTGCGTCGAAGCTCGTCGGTGGCTTTTACGATTGATGACGCAGTGGGTAGCACTGATGACTTCGATGCACAAGCGCTTGACAAGAAGTCGGACTGCAAGTTATCGTACGGTCCGGTGGCGTTAATCTGAATCAAGCAACATCGGAAAAGTAATCACTAACACGATAGCAACGAACCACAGATGCAATTAGTGCCAGTTACAGGAAACGCGAGGCTAAGCAACCAGAGTTAATCGGAAGATTGCTGAGAAACAGCCGCCTGCGATTCGTGTGCTGCTTGCGCATAGTCTTGAGTCACCTCCTTGCTCAACTGGAAAACATTTAAACGCTGTTGATGCTACTGGCATGTGCAACTGCACCAAATGTGCCTTGACTTTGGTGTGTATGCACCAAAGTTCGCACGCGCCAAGTTGAAACATTTCTTGCACAAAGCAATATAGCAGCACACATGACTTTATCACACACATGTCAAACGACCATCAACATCCTCAGTACTTCCAAAGATCCAAATAAAGAAAAATAGAATTATGCCATTATTGTTTCCATACCTATGGGTTGTTATAGGTTCCCTGAGAGGAAAGTACGCAATATTAATGGAAATTGGCAAAAGGTTTGATTTTACTGCGTTAACACAACACAAGAAAGACAGTGACGACCCAATACTAAACTAGCAGGGAATTAAGTGATGTAACTGAAGGGGGACAGGGGCGCGAACCACGCCCCCGGCAAGCTAAATGTAAAAAACGGGTCCCCACGTTTTTAGTAAGTTGTGTTTTTTTGCATTTTTCGCAAGTTTTTCGGAGTATTTCCGCTGATTTCGGATTTTAGTATATGAATCATCATTCGGCTACACTTTTATTTCTCAACTTTTTTCTGAGTGTTGGCAAGTGGGCCCCCTTCAGCTAAGTTCCCCCCTGCCTAAAATCTCTACTTATAGCATTGAGGGAAGTGAAAACATTTTTAACACATGCCAATTACTGTAAATCTATAGAGACGCATTTTACAATCGCCAAGTTTGTGGATAAAATGCCTGAAATTCATCCTGATATACATCAGATCAAGTACTATTTGAACAAATGGAGAGCGCGCTAATAGGATTCGCAAGTGAAACCGGGAGATACATTAAGAAAAATTGAATCTGCAATCTTTCCATGTCAAATTAGGTCCAACGTGTGCATAGAGATCAACGTCTGATGAAGAAAATAACAACTTACTGTACATTAAACAATCTCACACTATGCTTTTTTCTTCATTAAACCGAAACAAGCCGAGAAACTAGGCTGCTATGATGCGAAGCTAGTTTTTTCGGCCATTTTTCGGTCATAGATCGAATATTTTCTAAATCACCGAAAAAAAGTTAAGTCACTTCGGTCATAATGTCCGAAAATACATACTATTGAATACTGTTTTTGGCGAGTTTTAAAACTATTATGGGACAAACGACTGAAATGTCTCAGCGAAAAAAAATCCCAGATGCGAAGTCCCTTACAACAAGCTCACTGTATGTTATGTCGCTGAAGCTAATGCGGTGTGCTGGATAATCGTCGCTAAAGCTGAGACCTAAAAGTGACAGCGTGCAATCACATGTCACCTCAAACTCTTCTGCCATTGCTTTGATTTATGAACTTTCGTGCCTGTTATGTCAGCGACGTTACTCAGGAAAAGATTAGATGACTCCGTCGTGGATGACCACGTTGGCATAGCTATCGCTAAACATTTCTGCCCGCATCACAAAGGTTCGACCAGTGACTGTATCAGCCCCAGTAGAAGCGTGAAAATAACAGAGACGATCGCTGGTTTGCATCGCCAACCAATTTAAAAACCACCGAAACTAAAGAAAGAGATATTACTTCCTTTTCCAGCAAGTGAGAAGCGACACAGACACATTTCCGGGATTTAGAAATTATGTTAAACTTGACATAACGAGGAATGACACAGATCAGCAGGGAGTCCAAGAATGGATCGTTGCCAAATATGGACCACTAATGCTGCAACTGGTTTGATTAAACAAACATGCCTCGTAATAGCTTGGCTTCGTAGGTTGATGTTTTAGTTGGGTTGGTGAGACTGGCCCAGTGGGGAACTTCCTCGGTTTGGGGGATGCACCGTATGATGTATGAGGTGCTCGATGCCCATCAGGACGAGATATCACGTGTTTGTCCACAGCTTCCGCGAGGTCCGTCTGAGAAGTAAACGTTTTTCAGATACAGTTTTTCATACAATTCAGGGTGTAAACGTCAAACACAAAAACTAAGATCAGTGATAACCTTTTTGCAGATAGTAAAAATTTTTGCCCAGTCAAGAATGTTTTATGACTATTTGGATTGATCTGCAACACTCGCAATCATAATGCTTTGTTTCGTATTCTCGCGATTATGTGATTTTTTCACGTTAGGAAGACGTATAAGCGAAAGCTTCGAAAAATAAATGCAAAAAATTGAAAAATAAGTCACATCTGTGTTATTCTTTAAGCATAGTTCTTAGGTTGTCCTAGAAAAAATCTTAGCAACCACCTTACTGTTTCTATTGCAATTGAATTTACACGAGGGAAAACTACTCTAAAGAACCACATTACTGCTTTGATGCCACATGACAGAAGTTGTTTGAAACTGATAAGCCATAGACCTCAACAACGAAGGCACTTGCAAACAATCGATCGGGCTGATGCGGCATCAACATTACGTGACGACTCTTTCAAGGCGTAGAGGCTAATCAGGGATTTGATTGACAAATCTGAGTTGACAGCACTGGCAACACAAGCAAGGATGATTCTTTGAATTATGCTACGTTTGCACAAGCGCTTTTCTAAGTTGTCGATGACCAGAGTCAGAGTGTAAGACATTTTTTACGAACTGAGTGCTAAATACGGTACGAGTTAAGTCAGATCGCAAACAGCATAGAATTTTGCGGACCGCAGAAAATTGATGTTGATCAATTTGTCCCTTCGAGCTTTCTCAGTTGTGCAGGCCTGCTCTAGAACAACAAACGCATTCTATCGACCTGATTTACCAGGAAGCCGCTCATATAACGAGGGACGTAGCCAGGAGGGCTAAGGCGCGGCCACTTATCCCACATTTTGTGCGGAAATTATCGGATCTTTGAGGAAAATTTGTCATAAATGCGTAAAGCCAATCATTTGCTGGATTAGGCAAATTTTTCCTCCCCAAATTATTTTTCTGTCTACGCGCCTGCATATAAATACACTATGACTTACGCGGGACGAGCTTTTTGGTGATGGCACAGAACAGTACGATCCAAGAGATGTAACAGATGTTGGGCTTGAAAGTTCACTTACGGCCCCTCCGGAGCTAGTAGGGCTGTTTTGGCCAAGGTTCCGGGCAACGGTGGATTTCCAGTCATCAGCTTCATAGCTTGGAGATGCGAACGCAGATTTAGAGGATACTTTTAGAGTACGGCCTTCACCTACATTTCGCTCGACATCATTATCGAACCACTGTGTTTCCATAACAACCTTGCATTCAACGGCGTCGCTTTTAAGCTCCTCTTTTTGTATTTTAGTTTGCGCGTGAAGATCTGTGCATGAGTGTTCGTTAGTTGAAAAAAGCTGCGGAGTGATAGGATTCTGATGGATTGTTCTAGAAGCAGCAACGTCACAATCGCTATCTTTGCACTCGGATGGTGCCGAACAAGTCCCGGTCACTAACGGTGACGTGTCCGACTGGGTATCTTGAGTTTTATTTGTTGACGAGCTGTCTTTTCTGTCGACGATCTCAGGTGAATGAAAATCGAAGGGGTGATCGTCCGCGATATTGTCGTACAGTGAATCAGCTCCGGGTGACCTGGCGCTATCTGCAAGTAGCATCGCACACCGTCACATGTAGAGCAGAACTGTTATAAACGATCTTCCATACGACACAGTGTGTCAATCCATTATATAAATGCTTCAGGAAAATTTTCACGACCTCAAAGTAAAAGCAACATCAATAAAAGCGGAACGAAGATTACATTAATAATGGCGCTTTTCTGAGAGTTTCGAACTGCCCACCCCTGGCGCTTTCACGTCATAATAACCGAACTTCTTTGAAGGTAACCGCAAACGTACGTATATGGACAACTGTGAAGAGAGACATTTATTTTCTTGCAATCACTGCATGGAAGACCCACAACCAGGAGGGGGGTTACCGGGCAATTACACCCCTCCGAAATATGTTTAGTTGCTAGGTACAACAAGTTACAATCATTTTGCCTCCCGAAAATAACAGGTGGTTGCGGCCCTGCTGCATGGTGCAGCGTCCACAGTTAGTGAATCGTTTCTTTGGGTAGAAATGCCGCGTTTAGATTCTGTGGGATCCGTGCGTGTAGTTTACCACGCGCGTCGTCAGACGTGGATTGTAGGTGAGACCTCAAGAAATGGCGAGTCGCTCTGGACAAAAGTTTCAAATATTGTATTATCCATTTTCATTTGTGGAAATCACCGATATGAATGAATGACCCGGCACTGACGAAACCTGTACTTCAATCAGAGAAATCTAGATGACTTACTTCAACNAAACGGCTGAAAAAGACAATCTACTTAAATTAATGATAAAGGTAACTCGTATGGTTGTGCTACATACGAAATTATTATGAAACAACAACGAAAATAAGAGCAGAAAATTGGTGGAAAGGTATTAAACATGTGCATGGCTAGTTTTTCAACAGCAGTTTTTCAATCATACTTACTGAAGGGAAATTTAAACTTGACAAACCATGACGCGAATTGTGTCATGGCATTATTATGAGCAACAACTACCGATTTCAAACATGATTTTCTGTCAATCTTCAAATATTTTTGTTAACATTTTTGAGTCAAGCAAAAGAACACATTGACTATCCAATGGTATGAACAATATTTAACATCTGCTCACAAATAGACACCCTTGCTTTCATTACAGCGTTTCGTTTAAACAGTAATGGCGCAGGGTCATAAAAAACGTCAGCTGCATAAAAAGAAGGTAATACCGAAACAGATTTCTGATAAGATTTTGGTTGTCAACAATTTTTAAAGTTTTCATTTTAAACCAGAGGTTCCCAACCTTTCTCTGACCATGTAACCCTTCCAGGGGCGTAATGAGGTTGGATGGCGCCCGGGGCAAGAAGCAAGTTTGGCGCCCCCTTGGTCGAATTTGAGGTCTTTCGGAAGCAAATGTACTGCATTTAAGAACAATATTGGGACTTTTCGGCGCCCCCGTAGTGATTCGGCGCCCTGGAAATTGTCCCCTCCTTGGCCCCCCTCGTTATGCCCCTGGCCCCTTCAGCATTTCGACAGATGAGCAATGAGCATGTACCCCTGAAATTTCATATGACAATAAAGCTGAGTGAAATATCAAAATCCACAGACATTTTAATAGAACTTTTATATGTTAGAATATATGGAAATAAGTATATTGTTCCCTTAAACGTACGTCTTCAGATAGGCAAATGTACCGCTCAGGGGTACCCCTACTTCCCGTATGTAAGTTATAACGTTTAGACTTTTAATGTCTTAAAGTACAATCAGGTTCTGAGAAGCAACATGGTAAAAATAGACAGGCAGATTTGAAAAAAATGATTTAAATGCACCTCGCAGTCATGATCAACAAAACAATGACATGCGACTGTTACCTCGTGAAAAATCGTTCACTTGGTCTTTAGTGGTGCACAGCAGAGGTCGGCTCAGCGCTGTCTGCTTCAACTTGCTTGAAGCAGCAGATTTTGCTATAGGTCCTACGTCAAATTGAGAAGCACTGCCAGCAGTCCTGTACAAACACACGTTAGGTAAATCCTACTTGTTACTCAAAGAGTTCAAATCAATGACACGAAAGATGCTTAACTTCAGGCAATTTTTGCAAATGGCCTCTTTTTATGGGCAGTTTACCTCTTTTAGTTATACGATTATAACTTGGACCCATAACTGCTGAGACTTGTTCGTTTTTGACAGGTGCATGCGAGATGTTACTCTCGATAGTAGCCTATCAACCAGCCTGCCTGCTTGCTAAGTTGGTGACATGGCTTGACTGTACCTCCACAATCATGCAGCGACCAACACAATTCAATCTTTGACTACGANTGACTNCCTACAGGTGTTGCTGCTTCTATCTCAACCAATGTTGATAGATTACATGAAAAGTTAACGCTATTAACGCCTACGCTCATNCGAATCTGCCCTTAGATCTGGATAGGTTGGCGTGCAGGTACAAATTGACTAAAAACACAGCTCNATATTCGAGAAATCAAAGCGTAGCGCTCAAGCTTGACCGTACACCGTGACGGAAACCGTCGAGGTACTTGGTCGGTCAGCTCGCGTCCCGTTCACTTCTCAATACGATGTCGATGCGATATAATCAACCGCACAGTCGTGCTGTCTGATCTCTACGTCAAGCCGAGCACGACACAGCAAATGTCGTCACTTTGGCAGTTGCTCACGCAGCAATAAAAACTGCATCTGCCCCAGCGTGGGGAGTTGATTCGGCGGTTTCGCAGAAGCTTCAAGTCAAACGCACTGATATATTATCATCACCACCTACCAATGCTCCGCCGACTCGCGATATGAATAACCAAAAGTGTTTCCAAATGCGCTCATCACCTTTACAAGTGGCATTAACATACAAAAAAGCAATCCCTAGAGAAAAAGATACGCTGCAGTTAAACGCAGGCAAGTGCTATCGCGTTTAATGACCGCATTCTTTGACTGATGTTGACACAAGGCAAGTGACGGAACGCAGGCCGCCANCGATCCACGTTTTTTATCAAGCGAATAAGAGCAAGTGAAGCATTTACTGGCGCTGGAAACTTCTCCGGTTGAGTCATAACTGATAAGGCGGTCTGCNACTTTGTGGTTACAAATGATCGTTTAAAGTGAGGGCAGATGTNTTTTGAAAATGACTGCGCAGTGGGGCAAGGCGAAAGGTTGAATAACCAAGTGAGACAGGCGTCCCTCCATGGGCGGNTGAAAGTTAAGCGTAGTTTCTAAATCTTACACCACGCAGGAACGGCACTAAAAACAGGTGAATTAACCTGCCCTAAATACCAGGCTTGACTTGACTGAAGTAAAAGTTAATGCAGCAATTACGGATAGCTGAAACTGTCGTAGCGAAAGTTATGGTTTGGCCCGCCCGAGTACAAAGGCAAAAAAGTTCTGCGGGAAAGCTTCACATTCGCTGTTTTGTTCCACCTTTGAAATCAACGTTAAAAATCATGGCGCGTCTAAAAGTGTTGTTTACCATTTTGAACGTCGCGAGACTTCCACCGGTGCAATGCCAAATAAGATGTGGCGGAACGCACTGTTAAAAAAGACATTATCACACACTCAACAAGAACAACAATTTTTTCTGACAGAAATTTCACAAAAATGACAAGACATGTTTTACAGTAGAGCCAGGTTAAAAGTAAAGAAGTACCGTTTACCCATGTTTCCCCCGGGAAGAAAAACTGTAAGCAGTCCGTCTTCATGGCACGGAAAGTAACCGGCCGGCACAGATGACTCGACGCGATACCAGTTTCTTCACAAGCTGTTTTCACGTCGGATGATAAAATGTGCTTCAGCAAGTCAAGCATCATGATGAATGAGAACGACCGACCGCAGTAGTTGGTGCGACGGTGCGTTGTTTTAGTGTCTGTTCATCTTGAAGTATTGTTTGTGTTTATCACCTAGCTGACTAGCTCACAGTACCTTTCGATGTGTTGTGTCTGAGCATTTCTGTATCCTTGCGTAATATGATTCCTGTTACGCACATGGTTCAACGAACATAGGCGTAGCCAGGGGGGGAACGGGGCCATGGACCCCATATTTTTAGAATATGTAGTGATTTTTTGCTTTGAGAGGCGGTATCGCATAAAAAAAGACTGTTGGTAGCCTAAAATCAAGAATTTTGCCCCCCAAAAAAAATTTTTGGGCTGGCTACGCTACTGTCAACAAACATGGATGTCACGTGAGAATACCGCTGCAAGAATCACTATGGAGAAAGGATCCAAAGCTACTAAAGATAAATACAGTACCAGAGCAACAGCTTCTAGAGTATTTCGGAGGGTTAAGGGTTCGATTCCCAACTTTTATCTACATCCTCAAGATGGCAACAGCACGACTGCTACATTAAACCCTGTGACATGGACCATGTGTCTAAGCCAGTGGTTCCCAACCTTTTTCATCTCCCGACCCCATTCGAAAATATGACATAAGCGCTCGGCGCCAGCCACTAACTACAACTCTAATGGGGTTCAAATAACAACCGACAAGGGGTTGAAAACAGGCCCGTAGCCATAGGGGTGTATTCGGGGGCAGTGGCCCCCCAATTTCTTTTGTGTTCCCCCAAATTTTCTTGTTCCCAGAAAAATTTGTTTTAAAAATATGATAAAAACAAAAATTGTGCCCCCCTAAAAATGTATTTTGCCCCTCCAAACTTCAAAACCTGGCCACGGGCCTGGTTAAAAATCCAGCCTCACAGACAGGGGTGGATATTAGAATTTAGGGGTCTAAGGCAAACTCTTAGAAACGTGCCCCAAACCAATTGTTAAGGAGACCCCTTTGGCACATTTGCTAATGATTGTTGTTTTACCGGTATTTTGAAAAATATGTCACTTGCTTCAGATCTTATTAACAGAACAATGCAAAAATCTGTTTTTTCGCTGAGACTTTTCGGTCGTTTTTCTTGCAATATTGTTAAAACTTGTTGAAACAGTATTCACTACCCTACCTTTTTGGACATTTGTGACGGAATTGACTTGATTTGTTTGGTCATTTCAAAATAAATTCGGTCGATGACTGGAAAAAGCCAGGCAAAAACTATGTGGAAAACTGTCAAAGGGTACCCGCAGAATCTCTGAAAAAATGGGGACCCGAGGTGACTGTTTCTCGTTCACCTCCACTAATATCCACCACTGCTCACGTAGGTAGATGGAAAAGAATGGAAGCAGACAACAAAAAGGGAGGATAGTTGGTTTGGGTGTGATTGCTGCATACCACACCAGATCTGCGTCATGGATTTTTCAGAGAAAATAATAAACACGTGTTTATTATGAATCATTTCGCAGTTGCAAACACGCTCAATCGTGAATAACATAACCATTTCATTCAAAAAGTGAATACAAGATTGTTGCATCGAGTGTCCATGGTGGGAAATGCAGGAGTATCATTTTCTTCAGGATGCAACCACTTGTTTCAACCGCAAATTGCACTATGTTAGAAAGTAACTTTGAACTTTTATGCACATCACTATCACTTGTTAGGTCTGCTGGTAAGATCCCGCCATCTGTCAACTATAGCCTACGCTACTTTGTGCTGGAATCATGACCTTGCACAATAACGAAAACAAAATAATGAATATGATAGGCCAGGGGTGGCCAAACCTCTTCTGTGTATGAGCCTCATATCGTAAAAACCAAGTTGCAAAGAGCCGCAACATAAAGATTTGAAAACTCGAATTTATTTGCAATCTACGCTTCTATGACATCATAATTCTTTTTGGAACGACTTACGGCACGCTAGCTAACATAGTACAATTTTACAATATTTTTACACTGTGCAACAGAAATAAAAAAAATAAACACAACATATAATTTTTCGGAAAGCTCAAAAAGCCGCATGCAAAGTTTTGAAGAGCGATAGGCTACGGAACTATAATGATAAAAATGTCGGCTGAGCTTAGTTGGAATTTCAGCTGGAAAGCATTCACAATAGGACAAATTTTACAAGGCTGACATAATTTCAGCATCACTGGCCAGCGTATAATTTTTTGGTGCTGCCGTGTTTCTACTACAGAGTCCTGCGGGTTGAATTTTTTTCCGCTCCCGCAAAATTTAAGCCCGCCCGGCACCCGCAAGAGGTTGAGAAATCTTGCGCATGCGCACGTCAAACCACACCGCCCCGCGGACCATCCCAACCCGCGCCTCTCGCACTTTTTCTCTCCCCAACCCGCACGTGTCTGAAAACTACTAAAAACCAGGGCTCCCATTCCTGTTTTTTTTCCACCCAGATCTGGGGTTTTTGAGTCCATCTGGGTGGCTAGGTTTAATTATGAAAAATCCCGTCAAATCTGCGTTTTTTTTAAGATAAAATTTTGGCAGTTGGTAAATTTAACAGCATAAAAAACATATCTTACGGCTTTTGCAATGTGGTTGTTGGCATGTGATCATCAGGCGAAAAAAGTGCTTAAATCGGTGAAACACTGCATCTTCAGTCGGTTTCACATCCTAAAACCCGTATCAATATCATTATCAAATACTGTAGGTTGCGCACCATCCAGTACAGTCAGCCCTGCAGTTGCGCGTACAGCTGAAGTAACACGAATGAATAACAAACGGCTGTACAAACAAATGAAAGATTTGCATTTGGGTGAACGGTTGTCGTCCCAGACACCAGCTGAAGAATTTGGTTAAACAATGTTTGCGACAGAATGTTCAAATTCTTTGGTTGCCCTATGGCCTATGCTATTAATTGAAATTAAAAAACAACTTGCATTGGAGTAAGGATTTGGTGCGAGATTTGAGATTAGGGAGTTTAGCTTCCTTTGCAGCTCAAGACCTCACAAAATCCAAGTTCAATAGCAAATGTGGGCCTGCATTTTCCCCATCTTGTGCCTGAAAATGAGCTGGAGACTAAGTTATTTTCGGTCATTTTTCTGTCACAGACTGAATTTTTTTTAATGACAAAAAAATGAAGTCAACTCGGTCATAATGTCTGAAAATATAAACTAGTGAGTGCTGATGCGCAAAATTTTAATACTAATAGGAGATAAATGACCAAAACATCTCAGCAAAGAAATTAGGCTGGAGGCTATATCAATAGACAATAGCTTAAACATGTGTCCTTGTCCACAAATCTATAGGCCTATATCCCTGGTTTCTGGTATTATCTAAATAACATGCATCAAAAATCATAAGATGGCTTAGATAAATAGGAGTTTGGAATACTTTATGATTTAATGACCAGATTTGCGGATTGCCGCATTTTACTGCATCACTTGAACGAACATTTTTGTTAATCATGTTAAAACAAAAACAAACTCACTAAAATTAAGACTGAGGAAAAAGCATAACAGGCATTGTCAAGAAGCCTGCAGCAAAACGGCTACTGTACATCTAAACCTGAAAAGTAAGAGATCTCAATAACGGAGTATGCCATGAGCATTATTAGTTAATAAAATGTCTTGAGCAACACAGAAAAGTGATCTGAATGTTAATGTTAACGCTGTAGACATAAATTTAGAAGAGGAACTGTAAGCAAATATGTATTTTAATCACCGTTTTACCTCATGTATTTGCTTTCGTATGTTTTTTGCACTTCTGGGTTGTTTTGGTAGGCAAATNATTTTTTTTTCATGAACAATCTGGCTTTTTTAGAAATTACAGAATGGGAGCCCTGCTAAAGACTCATAACTGCTGAAGACAAGCCTAACAAGGAGCAAAATGAAGTTGCTCATTCTTTTCATTGGCAACCAAACCAAGACTTTTCCACGTATCTGATCTTCCACAGTCAACAGATTTGATGATAAAAACCACGTTTAGATTTGATGATAAAAACCAGATTTGACGATGAAAACCACAAGTACGACAGAGCATTGGAATTTGGAAACGGTCATTTGCCTACCACATAGCAAGAGTGTGAGCTAATGTTTCGCAACAATGGGTTGTTACATCAAAATGTAATAATTGCTTTAGGCCTGTCCTAAGCGCATCCCGTTACGGTTCCTGCAAATAGCGCTCGTGGGTTGAAAAAAAATAATAGACAGTGGCAATTGCCTGCATTAACCACTCATCAACAAAAAGTGGGTAAAAAAACTTGTAATGCGACAACATACGTAATGAACTTGCGCAGAGAATTGTGTTAGTTGTTCTCTCCGGAACAAGCGTGTGTTCGTTTGCAGAAACTCTTCAATTTACGAGGACGCGCCAGGAGCAAACAAATGGCCCCTGCTCAACCGTAATAAAAGTGCCCAGTAAACACAGTAAACTAAACTTGCATATTGCTGCCCGTACAAAGAATTTCCGACGTTCTTTATGACTCCCACGCTTCTATTTCTCTTTTAGGGCCCTTTTCTCAACACAGAGCACCTTTAAGCAAACTCCAAATTCGAGATTCCTGATTGTAAAATGCTTCGTTGACCGAGGCCACCGGGCAAGATGCACATCGCAGGATCTGGTTGCTGGGGAGGCGCATTCGCTGGAAAACTAACAATTCCAGCAATGCGATGCAGACAGTCAACGGTGTGCGCGGAACCCTCACTTGCCACAATTCTGCTTCGAAAATAAATTGCAGTACAGTATTGCGGTGTGTTTCGCTCTTTCGTTATCCTTAGGATTGCGTGTACTACCTTTTGACTCCCTTCGATAGCAGGATATCAGTAACTTAATTTAGTAAATCTAGCTTAAGACAAACCGGCAAAAAATGCAAAGCTATGGAGTTTAAGGGCATTACTACAGATATGAAATTGATCTATTCCGTCCAAGTCGCTTCATAGTACATAAAGACAGGCTCGTAACCAGCTTGGGACACCAGGTAGGGCAAAGAGTTTTCTGAGGCCCAAATTTTTTAACCTATGTTCAACACATTTTTCCAGGGGGGGCGAATAACTGTTAGGGGGCTTCGCCCCCCTAGTTACGGCCCTGCATACAGATCGGCTCAGTTGTAACTCGCACTGTTGATTCTTAAATGGCTTGCATTTTTCCGTACCACGATGCAATTGTTTTCAACAACAGGGCTTACAACACAACTCGCAATTGTCCGGAAAGCCTTTCCAGCTCCGTTTTTCACCCTACGCATCCTCACTGCAACTTGCCTTCACTCACCTCATTCTTCATTCGAGCAGTAGTTTAACTGACGGCGGGCAGGGGTTTGAAGCGCCCCGCTGGCAAGATAAATTAAAAAATTGGGCCCCCACTTAGCTTAAATTTCGGTATTTGGTATTCTGTAGGTTTTCAATAAGTTGTTATTTTTTTGCGTTTTTCGGAATGTTTTCCGGTAATTTCGAGTTTTAGTATAGATATCCACATCCGGATTCACCATCATTTCTCAAGTTTTTCTGAGTGTTGCCTAGTTGGCCCCTACGGTGGCCAGTGGGCCTCTTCAGCTAAATCCCCCTCTTGTTACGCCTTTACATTCGAGTCATCCTGGCGTTACACGCTTTCGTCACAATCGCCCGTTTCATAAACGATCTTCACTTGGCTCATTCGCCTCAACGAACCGCCCTGTTTCTTACGTGCGCTTGCAATGCTTTCATACACAGTGCTCATTTTTCCTAGCCTAGTTCCACTACGCAATCTTTTCAGAGAAACACAAAGCAATGACGATCTTGGCGGCCAAATGTCCCATTCGTATTGATGCAGAATTTATGTTTACTTCAAAATATGGGCGAAATAAAACTATGATGACCGCGCAAGCTGTTTCGATGCAGTCAGTATACAGCAGTTGCCGGGATTGCCACTGGGCATACTAATCTATAAAGTTGCACTTACTTGCCAACAAACAGCTAAATGAGATTTATCGGAATACTCTTTTTCTTACAATTGTAGGACCGGTTCCCATCTTGCGGTGTTTTTTTCCCTTAAAGCTTTATTTGTGACGTTTTGCAAGCGTGCATTAAATGAACAAAAATGTTTTTAAAAGACTCATGAGATCGAGAAACGAGACGAAATGTAACGGAAAGATTTTCAGCGCTACTCCACAATTTTCAATGAAGACCGCGTCTTTCTCAGGTGACTAAACAACTAACGTAATAGCTTTTGCCGTTGCGAACCCAAAAATGTTTTAAGCACCTAGAATACGAACAAATATTTTGAAAGAAACAACCTCGAGTCGCTATAGATCAGGCAGAAGAAAAGTAGAGTAACCTAGAAACTGTAGAATGAGATGATGAAGCAAAATAGCAAATGCTGCAGAGGCAACTTAGGCCTCTGCACCACAGTCCTACTTTATTTCATTGCAGTTGAAAGTTTCCAATATTCCACTGCATGGGGGAATTTATTGTTCGTGGAACTGTCAATAATTTTTCAAACTTTAGCAGGTGGTTTCAGGTTAGAACAAACAATAATTGTTTCGGGTACGTCTTCTCAAGGAACGTTTACTACGAAGAGTCTTGCCACAACTGTGAGGAACGTTCATCACTCCTCCACTCAAAAATTACAAACGTGCTTCGAACCTAGACCAATCGCGTCCCCGTAACGACAGTGCGACAAGCAAAAGTACTAAAAACGGCTTACTTTTTTGTGACCTCCCCAGTTGAATCGCTTTCAAGTGCGACGTCGTAATAGTCGTTTGCAGGATCGTTGATCGCGTTCGACTGCACCGTTGATTTACGATTCGACGAAAGAGATTGTTCAACTTGGCCAATCGCCGCCAGCAAATTATCTAGGTCGTCCTCTATCGCCCGCACGAGGGAGTTGTCGTTGCTCCTGCTGGCCGTCTGCCGGGCGGTGTCGCTCTTCATTACTGCAGCAATGTACAGATCACCTTCTTCCTACACGCCTAAGCCTGCTTGCATCAATCAAAAATAGATCGTATTCAGTTTCGAAAAAAGGTTTTAAAACTGGAAGGTAAATGTTTGACGAACATCATATCAATCGTTAATGGCGGCTGCAGTGGCACTAAGCCGCGCTCAAGGAGCTTTTGCGTCTTTGTAAGCGCGAGTGGGAGGTTTGTACCGATAGCGCTTAAGTCACCGGCGCCTCACTTTCTAGTTCACCACCACATTCTGCAAAAGTCATAGACGGCTTTGATAGGAAAATGTTCGTAAAGCAAAAATACAGCTTTTTCGTATGAAATTACTTACCCCTGGATTACGGCAATCGCAGGCAACGTTATATTACTAAATAATTTTACTCGATCCCAGACGACGAGGTTGCGATTTCTGTAGAATATACAGAATTGAAAAACCTGTGCGACGGTCACTGTCAGAGTAGTGGTAAAGATGAAGTTGCAGAGGCTACGCGGTGAAGTTTTCCCGGACTGTTTGCAACCAGAATTGTTGCTTAGATCAAAACATTGTTTTCAGTATGAGAAGTTCGAAAGTAAAATTACGTAATTTCCTAGGGAACAGTCAAAGCCTTAAGACCAATAAAGTATGCAATATTATTCGGTTCACCCAGATTACAATAACCACTGTCGACGAGGTTTGTAAGATTTATGCGCTACACGAACAAATAAAACGCTGTGAAATCAACACGTCCAGCATCACCGTCATTTTAGTCACAGCAACAACTCTGCATGCAGAAAGATCAAAGAAAAATTCTGGAAAAACAAACGCAAACGGTTCGTTGAGTATCAGGTTGCAAGTGGTTGCTGATCAAAACCTAATGCATCACAGGATACCATCGAGTCATTTGCAGCAGCGACGTTCGGTAGAGTTTTCTTTTTTAATCTGCATTCGCCCCGCAGATGCGATGTGCATGCGGCGGTAATACAAAAAATTGCCGTGCTTATATGTCAGGTTACAGGACGAATTTTCAAATTGTCAAGTTCGGGGTAAGTATTTTATTTGTGCAAATCAATTCGTTTCTTTGGAAGATTTTTGCGCACGATATTCTCTCAGAGGTTTGACTGAGGTGCAGCGTGAAGGTGCTAGCCTGAAACAGGCCCATGGTAAATGTTTTGGTTACAGAGCACCGTGTCTATTGATAAAAAAACACCATAGAGTTTCTAACTACACTGAAGCACGACCAGCCAGTGCAATGCTTTGTTTTAGGTTTGAACAAAGTGAATGATTCAGGCCAGAACAAATGTAGCGCGAATGAGCCTTCTTTCAAGCTGAGCAAAACCGGCCAAGTCTTAAATGATATGTACTGCGATGAAACCAAGCCACAAAATGACTGACGTTTTACTAGCAACAATGCAGGGTGGTCGTCAGTCTCACTCTATCCTTGTATTCTTCTTTTGCAGGTTAGAATCTTGCAAGAAGCTCTGTGACCTACAATAACGTTTAAAATTGGCACATTGCCACCTCAAAGCTGTCTGCCTGCACTGATTGGAACTGCATTTAAACCGTAAAAAAACTCGCGTTAATATTTTAGTGCACAGACGTTGCTGTTCGTCGGTACAGTGACCTGACAGATGTACTGAATTTTTTAAAAACCTTAGATTTATACCGTTGAAGCAGAACGCTTCTTCGTCACGCTCAACCGTTCGACTGTCTTAAATCACGACTCTCGCTTTTGTCACATTACAACCCTCAGGGGATCGTGACTACATTACGGCTGCAGCAGATGCGGAAACGCCGTAATACGCATCTCTAGCTGGGCGGGGGCCTTTATCGATTTGTATGCTCAGCTTGAAATGATCGGAAAGCAAAAGCGGAACTGTACGTGCGCAACGTCCATGCAATTACACTTTCATGGTCAAAATCATGTCACAAGATTTTTATCTCTATTTCATGGTAAAAGTAGAGAATTTTCGGAAAAATACCAACTTGTCATTACCCGGGTTTCCCCCTGTACAGAGTTATTATGAAAAAGCCGATGCCTATATAAGCCATATCTGTCTCGATTTATCTACGGCAAAACAAGGACCCTATATTTCGGTTTTCCAACTATTTTGCGTTAAAATGTGACTTTTTCATGTTTTGTTTGTTTCCTTCTGATATAATGGCTTGTACAGAATATTTCAAGATACAAATAACCGGCACAGCATCTCAAACATTTTTGCATTGTGAAATTTGGGCAACAGTAGTTTCTCATTTGTTACTGAAAAACTCACTTTGATTTTTTAAATGTTTCTGTCAATATCAGTAGTTCCCCAACAACTTTCCAATTGTCCTAATGATGTCTTATGGATAAGAGTGCAAGCAATGCAATTAATTATGGTATTTCTGCAGTGCTATCGTAAATCATGTTGTCACTTCGTTTACACACAAAGTGAGAAAAAAATCATGAAAACTGTTTTTTTTCATATCAATAAGCTACACTGTAACTGCCTTGCAAATCTTTTTTCAGACTTGCTCAAACGTTCATTGACATCTTAAATACACGTCGATAATATCCCATTGCGACAAAACTAATCCGGACTCCAGGTGTCCAACGAACACCTAACTATGATATTGCAACTGTATTGCTCGCTAATATTCGAGCAGGAACGAAGTTGTAAGAACTCGTTTTGACGCATATGCTGCATAACAAAGGTCATATTAGGTCTTAAAGGACTGCACTGCGTTTCTGTGCAAAGCAATTCGTTCTTTGGAAGATTTACTGCATCAGTAACCAGTATTAACGAGCGTACAACGACGACGAATGCGCAAAGCGTTTACTCTCGCAAACGGCTGATCTTCTTTGAGGTTTTTACAACTGTAATCCGTCTTTCAAGCAAGACCTTGTTTCCATCACAGTGGTCATGGACCGCAGAAGATTGCATTAGGCAAAAAGGCTTTTCATCTTTATTTCATCCATTACGCTGCACTAATTATATTTCTTGGGTCTGGCTGTCGCTAAGCAACGCAGCATATGATGTTTAGATGGGATGAAAGCCTTGCAATGTTTCCAGTTTGTGTAAAATGTAAGCTGTGATTCTGGCAAGTGTTTAAACGCGATTGCTTCCACTGACATTGACAGCTTTTGTTTGTTTTTTTTTCCTACCTGAATGATTCCATACGGCCATTTCACGCAAAAGGTGAACGGCGACATGCGCGTGCATTCAGGTACTTCAAGAGCAATGTTCCCTGCCAAGGTGCGCAACTTCGCAGCATCACCAGACAAAATTGCGCAGAGAAATCTTATTCTCGCGCTTTTCCAACATTCCAAAACGTTGGAAAAGCAGAAAAACAAGTAGAAGCTATTTAAAACAAATGTGCACTTTGTTGGTGTTTTGATCAGATTTTATAGGGACTACAATATTTCACAAGTTTGTAATTTATTCAGGATTCTGCTAACTCAACCTTAAAATATTCATGCTCATCAAAACAAACATTTGCTCAGTGTAAAATTTTCTTCGAAGGAACCCTGCACAAGAGCTTGCTATAACAATCTTCGCAAACCTCTGTTCAGCATACATAGCCAAGCAACGTTTCATTTTCAACAACCGTAGCTCGTGGGAAAAAATTGGATCGACAAGACATTTCGTTTCTTAGAACCACGCCGCATATCTACGATCACGCGCTGGAACAGCTCCAGGTTAACATGGAAAACATGAGCATAATTGACCAGCCGCAGCTTCTATTCCCAAACGCCAGCAACGTATTTCTGACAAGACTTCACGTTATGTGAGGAAGGTATCGCTTCAGCCAGCGGAACCACGACCGTATGCCTTTAAGCAGATACCTAAACTGCCTGCGTGTTTAGTGTTTACTCCACAATTTACGATCGTTATGTTTGCCGTTTGCACAGCGGCAATCAAAGCAAGCAACAGTCCAATAGTCGCAAACCCCTGCAGCCAGCCACGCTTTGAGGCCGTGTCTTTGACTACATTAGAAGACAAATGCTGTTAGGTAATCGACAGATTTTGTATTCTTGTAAGCAAAAGTTTGGGCATGTCCTGATGAATTGAAAATAAAAATATTGTTGGTAGAAGTCACCTTGAATCAGCTGCGTTTATAAAAAGCAGTGCTGCAGCCTCTGCTAGTCAAGTTACCGCGACGAACTTGCAGCTGATCGCAATCATCAAGGTTACGTTCAATGCATTTAATTTGATTTGGGTTTTGCAAAGAATTATGTATCAACATGCACAAACTTCCTTTTCTTCAGTGAACACTTCTTTAGAACAGAACACTAGCCGGTTAATCGCAACAAAGTTTTGTTAAGGTTAAATTTTAGAACTTTCCTATGTAACACTGCCCAACTGAGGGAACAATGAAACTTAATAACGAGGATTCGGAATGTAATAGCTATAAATTGACACAGGGGCAAGTGGCAGGCAGCAGTGCTGGTCAGTACACTAAAAGCAACCAACCAAGAAAAGAACAAATAATACTAAATCAAACTTGCACACAGGCACTGAAAAAATCACCAGATCAGTTCCCAAAATATTTCTAGCCTCTGCAGAGAATCTCATTAACTAGGCATAGGTAGAACAGCAAACAATTCAGTTTACTGCTTACACGAGAGTCTAAATAATACGTAAATTGAAACTGCAAAATGTATATCGGGACGTCATCTAACCGCCTCCAGTGTATTGAAAGTGCGATAATGCAGGGCAATTAAACTTTAAAAGCAAATTAAAAAAATTGTGGGATTGTTCATTTGATAAAATTCTTATGCCCACGAATGCACAATCAGGTGATGACAGTAACGATGTTTCAGAACAACGTACGGTACAGTGATGATAATCTAACCATGATAGTAGCAAATTGTGTTAAAAGTGCCGGTGTAAACTTGCGAAGTCTGTTGTTCCCAAAAACTATGAACCAAGTTCAACTCTGCCTTGGATCGAAAACTAGCATAACGACCTGTTGTCAGTTGCATCACTCAGCTACACACTGTTCAATGGTACGATGCTGCTCGCCCTTGCTTGTTGTTGGCACTCGGCTGCTATTCTTTCTGCCCTTTCCGGTCTTACACGCCCACTATCAGTGAGGCGACACCACACTGAGTGCTGAATGATCACGACCTGCGAGCAACAGCGGGGGGGGCGATCGTTCTCAAATCGAGAGTATTTTTTCTCCGACCTTGGACCGATCCAGCGAAATAGTGATTTTGGCTACGTAATGTGCTGAACTGGTCGGCGCGGGCTCATAAACACGGGTTGCTCTCATCCCTGCTGTTGACATTACAGCCGTCACCAACTACAAGCGGCGAAGGTGATTGCAGACGTCGAGCAGAAACCTGCTCTTTTTCGCAATAACGCCGTAACCGCCAGATGAGTGCCGCCAACGAGGAAGCAAACGGTGCCGTTGTAAACAGCAGGTGACATGACGGTGGGCTTGCTTTTGTTCGCCTGGTTGCACCGTTGCGAGCGACTCGAGTGCGCAGATCATTGCTGAACTGACAATTAGTATGAGGCAACGGAAGGGGCGAACAGGCTTTGCCACATCGGACTTTCGCTCACCAAGTGGTACTGCAAACACATCTCGGCGCTCAATCAGGCTGCAGCATGTCATTAAAACTTTAACAGTTTTTTTGAAGTGCAAGGTTATGATAGTTTACTCGAATGCTGCTTCACAAATTACCGATTGCGCTTGCTTCGAATGATTACTGCGACTCGTCGCTGACAGTAACTCGAGGCGTCAGAATGAAAACCGCGCAGGTTAGTGAGGTCTGCGACGACCAGCAAGCACGAACGATGTCGAAGAAAGATGCCACTTCGACCTGCTGCTTTTAAGTTTTGCTTGAAATTACAAGACTGGTTTCGATGGTTGCAATGAAACTTGTTGAAAACGAAAAGAGTAGAATAACTGCCGGGCAATTTCTAACGAATTTTTAGGTCGCACTTTAGTATTTGCAAACTTTTGCAATAAACTCTGATCATTTCAGCAATGTGACAATCATCTGAATGTCTAATGCAGTCTTTTAATTAAACGAAGCGCACTAAACAAGAAAGATCTGAAAGTAACGCAAGCACTTGAACCGACACTTCTGGCACGCGACAAATAGCGTAAACTAAATACTGTTGCGACCGGAAATCCCGAGCGGCATGTGCGCAAAGCTTCGCACCGTGGCAACAAGCAACAATAGAGACCACCCTACGAGATAACTCTATTATTGCTTGTTCGCGCCACACACATATATTTTTGTTCTTCGCGCACATCCCGTTCGTGGTGAATCACACAATCAACGTAACACCACCGGAGAGGTTGCAACAATACTTCATTAAAATAATTGCCTAGCATAGGCGTAGCCAGGGGGGCCTAGGGGGCCATGCCCCCCCAAATTTTTAGAAAATATAGTCATTTTGTGCTTTGAGAGGCGGTATCCCAAACAAAATAGCGTTATTCTCCTAAAATAAAATATTTTGCCCCCGACCAAATTTTTGGATTGGCTACGCTAGCGCTGCCTAGTCGATTTTTTTAAAAGTGAAATGGGATTTGTTATCAAAAATATCTGGTTTGACTGGCTGACTAACGTTGTAAGTAATGTAGAAATGAGCAGAATCGAATCCGATTTATTGCACGATCTATCAGTTTTGGTGCAAAATCCCGAAGACCCTGTTGTCCAAATCCAATTGCTTGCAGTTGCCAATTACTGGATAGAATTTTCCAGTCTATTTTTAAGTATGCCTACTTACATACTTGCCCTTTGGGATACCATCAAAACGCAAAAATAACTTTGCGGCGGTGCACTGCTTCAAGAAAAAAGCATGAAGCAGAGAGAAAGCAAGTTTCTATTTATCACAAAATCGAAAGCTGCCCACCAAGAAGCTACTGGCAAACCCTGCGGAGCACAAGTGTCATTCGGACAATAGGCGATAATCTTTTACTTGACATTTTTTAACCAAAGAAAGTAAATAAATTTTTTTCCCGATCAAAAACGTGCACAAAGCAATATGAAAAAGCTTTGTAAATGATTATAATTTTAAGCAATTCGAACTACGTTTGGAAGTTAGTGCTACAACTTAATATTTTTTCTTGCTTGCTAAAAAAAGAACTGCGGTGTTTCAATGAACTTTTAGTTTTCATGGCAGTTTCTTTTCTGAAAACTTCATATGCTGATAACCATTGCATGAAATATTGCTTAGGATTAAATTGTTGTGCAAAATAATTCAACAGACTTGCAGACTTCGAAAATTGTGTGAGATACTATCAGACGCGTAACCAGCTTAGGACACCAGGTGGGGCGAAGAGCTTTCTGAGAGGGGCCCAAATATTTTGAGCAATGTCCAATAGTTTTAAACTATTTCCATCATATTTTTCCAGGGGGGGCGAAAAAGTTTGGTTGCAGGCCTGGATATTATTAAAGCATTAGAAGCCAAAAATGCAGCACGCTGCACTTTAGCAAAACTTTGCAATCAGGCACTAATATTTTTTAGCAAGCATCCGTTGAGAGAAAACAGCTCGGTTCTCTTAGTTTCAAATGCACTGTTATTCTAGGCAAAATTTCTGTCATTTTATATTGTTCACGCGGTAATGTGAATTAGTGCCTTCCGAGTTGATACAGGATGAGTGCCAATGCCGCCTTAGGTTATAAGAGGAATTATGCAATTTCAGTAGGCAGTTTAATTTGCATGCATTTAAAAAATCTTTTTAAGTTCACTGAATTGTGTAGCAACTCAACTTGTCCGAAATTTTTTCCCGCTAGCATGGCTTATAAAAAGGACAAGAAAAAGAAATTACATTTCCAGTTTACTAATCAATGATAATAATCTTTAAGTGAGTACTGGCTGGTTCATGGCTGATATAACAGTAGAAATGGTTTTAATTTCTTATTTTTTTCGCACGTGTTTGTTCAGGTCCAGTTATTTTTCTCGTGACACTAGGTTTTTGGTTTGAAAAAATTTTAGCATAATTTGTGGGATTGAAACTTGTTAGCAGAGCCTAAAGAGGCAACTATAAAGATTAAGTAAAGGCAAAATCAGACAAGCATCCGAGTTGATGTAAAAATGAGGAAGTGCTAAATTTTGGTCTGTTATCACCTTAATTCTAATCTGGTTCGCTTGTGGCACCTGGTAACACAAGCTTCACTCCAAGAGTCTATTATTTTGTTTGTTTCAGAATAGACTACCAGATGTTGAAAAGACAACTGTGGCGTCAACATTTGGTATATTCGACTAAAGGTTGTTCCACAATTAGTATCTGACGTCGCGTTTGAAATGCAACAGTTCACTAAATCTGTTGGAAACTCAGTTCCAGTTATCCAATCAGCAGAGGTTTAGCGTCATGCCTCATTGTACTCTTAATTCATTGCCAGTTAACCTTCCCCAAGAGTTCAATGTGAGCTGCGTCAAAACAACACAAGGTTCTGATTAACCCTGACACAAGTTTAAAAAACACCCACCTTAAACTGGTTAAAGCTTCGGGATCATTTCCGTCTGCTTGGGTCAATACCCGTAGGGCCGCATAGTTGACTCAACTGAGCCGCTGAACCGTTGCGGGCACTTAAATGAAGTCCAGCGACCGTGCAGAGAAACGAGATATCAATATTGCGTTCCGGTCCCAGTACTGAACAAACTCGAATTTTCGAGCGCCACCTGGTGTCGCGTTTCTCGAGTTGAACAGATCGCGGTGTTCGATGCGTCACAGCTTCGACTTATGACGCAGGAACCGAAGATGTATCGCTGTTTACGTGGACAAGACCCATCATCCAAGACGTCCCGTGCTAGATCTTCAACAAGGGGCCATTGTTTGATGGATGACGCGTGACAAAAGGCACGCAAGGCGTAATGAAGTAAACGAATGCGGCTCGAACTTAAAAAATATAGTTGATGTTGTCGGTGGAAAATATTTGGCACATTAACCTTTTTTTCTGGGTGCTTCTAATGAGCTGAAAAAAATTTATGAAATGTTTTCACAAGCAGCTTGCTTTATCCACGTGCTTGCGGCCTGCAGCTAGCGTAACAACCAAGTCACGAACCCACGACTCACAAGTGGGACGCACCACCGAAAATGAATGTTTATACTCATGAAAAAACATGCGTTTAGCGCCACATAATACAGAACACGGTTTTGACACAATAACACTTCTTTACCCTTGACAGGGATATAAAACCTAGGTTTGCATTGAAATGAAGCCAATACGCTAACTAATTTAACATTTTTCGAAGAAAGGGATAATCTGATAACTTACCAAACAAGTCAACGTGTCTTCCAAAATGTGTTATACTATTCCTTTATCCCAGGGGTGAACAACCTTGTTGCTATTTCCGACCGCATCAAGTTTACTTTTATGAATTACTGCCGCCAGTGAGTTCAAGTTATTTTCATGAAAAACGCTAAGAAATAGGATTTATCCGATAATGTCCCATTTACTCTTGCCCATAAGTATATGGAAATGTCAAGCATTTTAATGAAGTTATACAAGCACAGTTCCACACTTCTGTTTGGCCGTTTTTCTACCAAGTATTTGCATGCAGTAGACAAAGACTTTTTTATTATTGCACGGCTGCATAAATTCTTATCTAGGCAACAAGTTGTGCACCCCTGCTTTGTCCCTCTAAAACAGAACCAAGCCTTTGTGCTGAATGATCGAAGTTAATTTTAGTTTTTTTCTTACTTACTCAACGTTGAATTTGCAAAGCGTAAGATGAACCACCTTTAAGCCTAACGTCTGTTTGAGGATTACAAGTAATTTTTCACACTCAACCCTCTGGTCAGTTTGTTCCACAGTAGAAGAAAAGAATGTGAGAAGAAGTTTTGAACAAAAGCGATTTGGTTGCTTTCATTTAGCTAGATTATGTCTTCATTGTACAACACAGCGTTTTTAATATATAATTTTAGTACATAGATAACAGCACCCAACAAACACTTAACTATATTTGCCAAATCGTCTTAACCAATAACCGTCTTATAGCATGCCTCGATTATTTGTTATTAAGTTGAAATGTTGATAGAAAACGACTTAATGTGTGCGCATAAAATAAAAACGATAAATTTTACATAAAAAAGGAAATCTACGTTTTATATTTGATACAGGCGTAGCTGATTGCGTGAATTTTTTCAATAACGTTTGACGTACTGCATCCTTTTTTCGAAATAACCCATATGAACTGTCTTTATCGTCTGCAACAACTCTCTATTGCGGTAAAACCCACAGTAGTTCTTTGTGAAACTTATGACCGGCTTTCGTTTTTGCAAGACCTGTTTTGAACAGCTAGCTGATCGCAGTGGCAAACTATCCTGCTAATTTCCCTTTCATTTGCGAAAGAACTGCGTCTCTTTCCATTCGGCTATTTGCAGATCTTTATATGGTCCTCAAAATTCCGAACTCCTCTGCGACCGAATAAATCGAAGACGAATTGTCTGACCGGAGATTTGCTTCTGGATTGCGCGCAATCAGGTGACACTTCAAGAGGTGCCAAACATCTCGAGTGCAGCACTCGAAACAACAATCGACTGCACCCGTCACGGACAACAAAACTGAATGCTACTCAAACAGAAGGCTGGGTGTAAAAGAGCAGTTTTTTTGTGAAGGCGAGATCCATTTCATGAACAAAATGACACATTTTGAACCCTGACTTGTATGTTGTTTTGTGGTGAAGACAGAAGTTTTGATAAAAGACATATGAGAACAGCCATTACACTTTGCAGTACAGCACAGTAATCCTTTCTTGTATGATTTCAGACTGTCTGGTTTTTCACGCTCCGGCAGTCCCATCCATGAAATTTGAAACTAGCCAACTGCAGCGTTGATTGAAAGAGCATCCATGCGGAAGATTCGACTGCGTCATTTTCCTGAGCTACGTTTCTGCACGGCTTTAAATAATATTATTTTCTTGAGATGAAACTTCCTTCATATTATAATTGCGTTGAGCACATGGGACCGCAGCCACGGAGGGTCATTTGGGGGCAGTGTCCTCCTAAACCTGCAGAGGATATTAAAAGCATTTTTTCTCGTTTCATCTTCAGGTATACTTGAGGTGAGAAACTACGAGTACTAGCACTGAAATATTTGTTTTTGAAATCACGCTTTGCTCAGGTTGCCATACCTGCCACACTAGAAACATTACTTGACATTTGAAAAAAATTCTAACAAGATTTCGTGGTTTTGTAGTGGCCAGCAGACCACCGCTGTTCCAACAGTGATGACATAGTCGCTGCTCCAGACTTCCTGAATACCGGAAGAACTTTCGATTTGGATAAAAACTTGTAATTCAAACTGCAAGTTTTTTAGTATTCGCGAACAAGTGGCAGTGTTTAGAAAATATGCACAACAACCAGGAGAAGCTGATGGTTGAAACAATTAATCTAAGGGACATCTCGACCAAGGTTATCGAGATGTTTGCCTAATTACAGTCGTTCCGTAGTACCACCGGGCAAGCAAATATTTTAAATCAAGTTCTTGCAAACCCGAAAAAAGTTTTTCCCAAATTTAGTGAGCATTAAAATTTTCAAGTTTATACATTCCCAATAGCATTTCTTGTGGAAATCCTTGCTTGTCAATAAAACGAATCACCACACACATGAGCTCCTTTTGTGATGGCAGCCTCAATTGCGGCTGTGGGTATAGCTAACACTCACAGAGGAGTTTTTCAACGCGTATACAATAACCTTTCGCCTTACTCTGACACCACACTGCACAAATTCCGCGAATCAACAGGACCGCAGCCTGGTATTCTCTGCAGAAGTTGCTTGCAGAACGGAAGGTGATCAGCGCACCACCTGTCACAATTTAAGCACCAAACTGCTAAAGCGATTGATTGTCAAAAGACGGTTTCTGAAATACAACAGAAACAAGCTAAGTATTCTACCAGTGCAGCTTAAGCTGAACGAGCAGAACTACATTGTTGGTTAGCCGAGCGCGCGGCAAACAATTAACAATCAGAGAAGCACACAAATTGCGGTTATTTACAGTAAAATAGGCTAAATACGCAGGGAGATGCAATATGGATGTTCTCGTGTCACTCGGTAACCACCTCTCGAGCAACCAAGAACACCTGACACTACTCTCAAGTCCTTCCTCAACAGCTCATTTCCAGTGCTGCCACAGGCTTTTTTGGAAAAATCACTAGATTCACAAAAAATTCACTAGATCTGAAAAAATCTCTAGATTTACAATTTCTGCGTTGAAATTAAGATTTTTTCTTGATATCATTTATTTATGGACTTTATCGCCCCAAAACGTAAACACCATGTTTGTAAGATTGTTAAAAATCATGCTGAAGCGTGGAAAATCTTAGATGGGAAACCTTTAGGTTTCTTTCAAGAGCTGAAAGCGACAAAGCTATTGAAGTGTTTTAGATCAATCAACCCAATATTTATTTAATATATTTCTACTGCAGTGCTTCTTAACCTTTTTCGGTTTAGTTCACCCTTGCCATTGATTGGTGCATTCCTATTCACCCTATTGTGAATGCATGGCCGGAGTAACATTAATCATAGTACATCCATTGGTAATTGTTAGACCACGGTGTTTGCTCCACTTTATCCACGGCATGCTTTCCGCCATGCAACAATTTTTTTGCGATCCTCAGATGTGCTTTGTTTACAGACTCCGCTTCTCAAAGTGTTTTTTTTTTATTTCATCAGCACATGCACTATTTGAAAAAAGGACAGAAGTGGCTTTTTACGAGCAGAGTATAATTTACGACTGATGAATGAAGGGAATTTTACTGTTTTAAACAAATATTCGTGCTGTTGCTTGAACAACTGCTATGACTTGTTCTGCGCTAAATGCTTGGTTTGTTTTGTAAATGATTCTGCAGTTTAGAATGAGCCTAAAACTGGTTGCTAAATTAAACTTAGCAAAACATGCATTGAGTTGACGGCTCATGGCTCGTTTCTTAACTTCTAGGACGAAAAAGCCCATATTTAATATAAATATTATCCAACTATCCAACTTTCACCTTTTAATTTTTAAGTTTAATTTAATTTAATTTTAATTTTGGCGTTAGACTCGTGTTCCAGATCACAAGGGTACTCGAATAAAGTGAAGCAACCAACTTGGTCTTTGAATTTTTAAAGGGAACTTATTCCCAACGCTAACGTTTATTTTTAAATCTGGCTCTTTAAATTTCGACGCTGATGACGCTACAGTGTCCTAGTCGATTTCATCCATAGATTTGCGTTTACTTTCATCGAAACAGTGTTTTTGTACGAATTTCGTATATATTCTCCAGGTATTTTCTGAGATACATTAGATGTTGGAACCATATGAATACCAAACTAGCAACAAACCAATTTCACAAATAGGCTACTCCTGTACTTCAACGGATAAGGTCTACACTTCGACTGATAAGGCTACTCTGATGAGTGTTCAGGTGCCTGAAAGTTTCGAAAAACTGCGATCCTAGCCAGATAACGGGCTAAGTAAACGTAAATCTATAGATGAAATCGTACATACGAATACAGGACGCTCATGCAGGAGTACAGGACGCTGTACATAGGAGTACAAGATGCCCATGTAGAGAACACAGCAGAGATTCCACCACTCGATTGAATGAAACATGGCCGCTCTTGGTAAAATATATCCCCATTACGTAATAGACGAGGTCAATTGCACCATTGTATGCGGTGTTTCTGAAGTTATGAGTTGCTGACAATGTTAGAACGTTTGAAGTTCGCCAGTTGATTCACGATTGCTGATACGTTTTAGGTACAAAAAAACAAGACAAAGACATGTTATCAGAGGATACAAAAAATTAAGAACAGAAATTTCATTCACCCCTCTTCTTTCATTCACCATTGCAAAATTGCATTCACCATGGGGTGAACAATTCACCCGGTTAGGAGCACTGTTCTACTGCACTTATCCTGCAACTAAATCAAGATAAGGTTATAGGCAACATTGCAGCAACAAACAGCACGAAAATGAAAACAGTAAGAAGCTGAGCTTAGAAATACTTGTTTGTGTTGTCGGCACAAATTTTCAATGACGATTCACGTAATCAATTGTTTTTCTGAAAAAAACGGCTGAAAAGTTAGAAACAAGACAATCGATGTTCTTTAAACACATGCTTTGCAAAAAATCACTAGATTACAGTGAAAAATCACTAGCCGTGGCACCAGTGCTCATTTCAACTCGCATTTTCCTTCGTATGTCATGTCCGAATCCTTTGTCTATTCTACATCACTTAATTGTGACGTAAAAGGCATTTTGAAACAATATTGCATTCTCTCTTATGTTCTCTCTTATGTGCCATTGCATGATAGAAACTGCTTTGATTCAAACCTTTTCGTCTGCTAGAATCTCAAATGCAGGTGTCGTTTATATGGACGCAATCCTAGCAACCTGTATGCCATCCAAACGATATAGTTGATCTTTAGTCGTTGCATTACTGCGCAAATGTGCAATATTTTAATATTTGTCAGATTCAAATAGTACAAACTCTTCTGTCCCTTGGCGAGCAATAACGAATACTTTAAACATGCTCATTTGCTTGCAAGCGGCATCTAACGGTTAGCAAAAGCAAAAACATGATCAAGCAAATAATCAGAATTAAGACTGCATCAAAATGTATGCTCAAGCCATGGGCGTCCGCAGGGGGGGGGCAAAACGAGCATTTCCCTCCCCTTGGAAATTGGAACTAAGAAGCAAAAATTTGTAGAAAGCGTGAAATCAGCAGTTTAATTCTGATCATTTGGATTAATTTCTTGCAATGACAGTCTGTTTGCCGATATGACACTCATACTACAAAAGAGTCAGGTTCACTGTTCTGGTAACATGCAGTGATGAGCTTGAAGTTCATTAAATTTGCTTCTCTGTCTGCAGAGGCAGATTGCGAAACTCGGGAGCGAATTGTTCTACTATTGGCCTTTGTTGCGTAACAATAACATGGCAACAAATCTTCGAAGATACACTTCAAGTTACGGTGGTAGGTGTTTTGCCGCATGTAACTATTGAGCGCAGACATCTTGGCAGTTAATGCAGCGAGAGAGCGACTGCTGATAGCGGTTAGCGACGTATGATTATACCAATGGTGGGCGAACTGCGGGTCGCCGACATATTTTGCGTGTCTCTTCTAGATCAGTGCTCTCCAACCCTTTTTGTTATGGTGCACCCAGATATTTTGACGAACTCATGCACCCTATTTACTTAAAAGATAAAGGGAGGTGATAAGTGATATGAAAATCATCCTGCAAAGAGACTATTACACTACAATATTACATAAAACAAACAACAAAATCGAAGAAATAACATTTAATGACTTTTTTGTTGTTGCATGTTATTAACCAACAACTCCAACCTAGGAATAATCTTTTTTTCAATTGCTCCCTTCATCAGTGGACCGATGTGTGTGATTGAATTTCTTTTTCGAGATTCGATTTAACACAAACAAGAAAAACCACTTCCGTATAAATACGTTGTTGGCATTTGAATAAGCATGGAAATTGCATTTTCTGTAATGCTTTTGTATTCTGGCACATTTAACAGGTGCGCCCAAATGTCAGTGTATGGTGTCTTTTTCGTAGTGGTGCACCCTACGCATATTTTGGTGCACCTTACGGTGCACCGTGCACACCGGGTGAGGAGTGCTGTTCTAGACAAATAGCAATATCTCAAATTGACAGAGAGTTGTTACCTTATATTTAATGTTTGTTTCATTTATCGAAGTGTTTACACAAGTTCGTGAAGTTAGTCACCAAGGAGTCCGCGCGATTTGATAACAACGACAGTGAACCTAAATCGCAACTTATTAGACTACTTAAGTTCCCAGAGGGACATTAAAAATTTTCAAAGACATATTGTCAAAAGCATTCTGTCATTTTTCCAATGTCAGAATGAGAACGAATGCTTTTCGCGAAGAGGCAATTGCAGACCACAAAGTGGAAGAATACTAAAATAAATTTTACGGCTACTGGAGGAGTTCCAAGCCCGATTTGACCAATTCCAAGAGTTTAAACCATGCTTTGCATTCCTTGTAAATCCATTCAATGTTAAGGTAGTCGGTGATGGCTGTGCAGTTCACCAACCGTTTGTCACAAACTTGACTGTTGCAGAAATTAAACTGGCCGAAATTCATGAAAACCTAGCTCTAAAAACCTTTAGTCAAATGCCACTCTGCAGTTAATTTCTGGCAACAGGTTCCAGAAAGTAAATACCCAAAATATAAAAGACCAGTGTACAACTCATTTCTGTGG
>JGI24159J19872_10000295_pt1 | contig 40413 bp, 19 predicted proteins | sample Ectturendosymbi4_FD_19872 | JGI IMG/M metagenome (IMG submission 19872) | reverse complement strand
CTGCAGTTTGAAACTCAATAAGAAACGGCGGGCCGTATTCTTGTAATAACTAATTGATATGTCTCGGGCCGGACGATTTCGCATGGCGGGCCGGATCCGGCACGCAGGCCGTAGGTTGCCGACCCTTGGTAAAGGAGCATGCAATTTTTGGGGGGTGCGAAGGATATTTTGCCCAAATTTCTCCAAATTTGCCCCAAAACTTTTATACGACAAACTTTCCCTCGGCAATTTTTTTGTAGCTTTTGGTACATTACATGTTCCTCTACCATGTGGCCATACACATTTCACTTCTCAGATGGCATTAATATTTTGCATTAATTCAACACGACAAAAATGCTGTTTGAACAAGATGGTCTATTTGAATAACAGCTAACGATACCTACGTAGTAGGCGAAATGTATATTTTGTAAGATCTGAGTGTCTGATTCTTTGTTGGGAAAGGATTCAAATACATAATAAAATATACGTAAGCAATGCATAAACTTACAAAGCTAAATCAGGTTCTAAGTATGTTACTGCACATATGTAACAAATTGCATGGCAAAAGGTGTTCATCGAAACGCTGCAGTTAAAGTTATAAACAAAACCCTTTTTGTTCTTGCCTGGCGTTTCCCACAGCATACTCTATTCCCCACAGTATACAATTAATAAAGCACATAAATGAAATGCCCTACTTACATCATTTCTCCCCAAACTTTTAAGTGAGTCAGTTACTCATCAATTCTCACCAACTAAAACACGAAGTTACTGGAAACAGTTTGGTGACTTCATATGTAATTGATACTGTATATTTTCTTTGACATGATAAACTTTTATTTTTGCACTGAAAGAAAAAGTATAAATCCATTAATATTGTTCAGAGAAGTCAAAATTTTTGTGCCCGATTGTTTTGAGATTTTGCCCAAATTTTCGACAAATCAAAACTTTTGTGGGTGCGCTTACATCCCCTGTACCCCCAACTCCTGCACCCCTGGTTATGAGCCCTTGAGGTGGACATAGCCTTTGAGCAATTTCTTTTCATTTACCTATTATACCGAAATTTGTTCATTGATATTGAAACTTACGCACTGTTTTTTTCACAGTATCTGCATCTTCAACAATGTTGATTTAAAGCAAGGCTCAGGAAAACAAGGTCTCTCGACGTCTTGATGATGTCACCGAAGAGAGGCCTTGTTTTCGGCACGAAAAGCGGGACGTCCACTGTTACAAGTGGTTTGGGTCACATTGTTTGAGTGCGGCGCGCGGTGTTGTAAGCAGTTGGCTTCTAGTTATAAGAACGTTGCAAAGGTACTGTAGATTCGTGACATAGCAAAGTTACGCCTTTGATGAAATTAAGTTTGTGTATTTGTGCAAAGTTTTGTTGTGAATTTGTGCAAAGTCTTGCTGTGCCCGTGTACACTGTCTTGGTTAAATTAAAATATTGCGAAAATCAATCCCGCAGCTCGACTGAATGCATTGCACACCCAAGACAGAGCAAGCAGAGCAAGGCGTTGAGCAAAGCGACAGAGGTCTTGGAGCAGTGACATAGGCACGTTTTTTGACGCACGCTGAACGGCCTTGTTTTCTCTAGAAGACGCACCTGTTTGAACCGCGATTGTGACACTCTCCTTGTATAGCGGACTGATACCTCTATCAGTTCGGCTCTCTCTCTCGCTTATTGATGATAAAGAAGACACTGAGGTCGTTTTTCGTGATGCTGGGAAAAGAAAAGGGAAAAGAAATTAAAAACGTTTCTTCACCGCGAATTGCAGGAAAGAGTAATATTTGATAAACTTCAATGTGAAAAACCTGAACTTATTTGATCGACTCCTATGGATTGGCCTCGCAGTTCTCTGCGCAAAAAAGGATATTTGCTTTCACATACAAGGGTTCTGCAAATTACTTTCATAACCTAAGCTCCGTATCAAAATTTTTTCTTATCGAGAAGGAGATATGATATCTAACTGCCGTGAAATGCTGCATTCTTACGTATTTTATATATTCAGTCATTTTGTTTAACCAATGGACAATGACCAAATGAAAGTTAGAATATAGCGTAAGGGTAGGGTCTACAGCGTAACCACAGGCAGTGGTGTTACTCAACACTGAAAATAGTTTCCGTGTAAAATCTTGACAACAGCATTTCGAAATTTTGCAAAATTATTTCATAACGACCTTACACAAACAAACGCATTGACTTCGTATGCCGAACAGATCAAGAAAAGGTTGGCTTAGCAACTCTTGCATGCATTAAGCGACCTCTCGTTCTAAAACTAGGGTTTTATCTGTATAGCCCAAGGACAATGAAATCACACTTTTTACAACTATTCGCAACTTTCGAAAAAATGGCGAGCAGAAGTTGCTGCTTACCTCTTGACTGTGCGTCAATCATGAACTCTCTGTACACGTGATGTGTGGTGACGTTGCGTTGGGGCGATGTCGAGCGTTCGATCACTGTGGTGGTTACCAGATGGTCCATGCCTTCCTGCCTTGACGGGCTGTGGACATCGTAGTGGTATTCCGAGGAATATCTTCCCGAAGGTTCGGATAGTTCTATATCGCTCGTACCAACGGCGATATCTTTCGAGATGTCAACGGATGAAGCTGAAATACTGGAAACGCTTCTTTTCTGGATCTTTCTGCTTCTGTGTTTTTTCACGCTCAGATGATAATCATCAGTTATCGAAGAGCTTGAGTCGGAGGAGGTGGAAATTACACCGATGGTAATTTGTTGTTTCTTGTTTTTCATCTTCTTCCTCTCCTGAGGGACTTGTTTCTCAAAGTCACTGTCGGATGAAGAGGATGAGGTCTCGACCAACGCAACTTGCTGCTTTTTGTTTTTCATCTTTCTCCTTTTCTCCATGACAACAATATCTGCCTCGCTCTCGCTTTCGGAAGTTGAAGACGATTCAACCATAGAAGCCTGCAACTTTTTGTTTTTCATTTTCCTTCTTTTTTCCATAACAACGACCTCTGTCTCGCTCTCGCTTTCGGACGTTGAAGACGATTCAACCACAGAAGCCTGCAACTTTTTGGTTTTCATTTTCCTCTTTTTCTCTTTTGGAACTAGTTGTTTACCGTCATCACTCTCTGAGGAACTCGAGGACGAGCTTTCTTCGCGCGTAATGTTCGACACTTTCTTGTGTTTCCTAATCACCAGATTCTCTTCTTCCACAAGTTCAATGATTTCTTTGTTCCGGATGATTCTTTTACGAATTAGTTTCTTCTTCTTCTTGACCAGGGCACCATTTTCGTCCACACCTGATTCAGATGATCCCTCCACAACCTCAACCAATTCTTCCACAGTCGATACGGATGACCTACAAAACACCATAGAGCCTCATCGCAAGATGTTATATAAAACTAGTTCCTCATTATAAGAACCTACGTTTCGGATACTGTAATGTAAATCGTAGTGAAAACTGCTCTCCTAGTGTAAATCACTATTGAGAAAATTTTGTTGAAGAGGATAAATAAATTATTAGCATCTTAACAAATGAAGAATTTAATGCGTAACACCTGTTAATTCGGAAAAGCATTTTCGGTTCTTCTCCTACAAAAGCAAGGACATTAATTGCTGATCATAAAAATCAGATTCCAAAGGACATTACTAAATTTTATTTAGGAGTTAAAAAACTGTACATCTTTGAACATATATCAGACATTTTCTGAAGAAATCTCTAGAATAGTTGGTACACATTGTCTGAAAAAATTCTAGAACTGGTGGTAGACATTTGCTGAAAACGTCTCTGGAACGACTGGCGGTTCATCGGTAAGGAACTGACATATTTTTATGCCTACGTTGTTTGTCTCATTCCAAAAAGAAAATGTAGCTTGTATTTCGGAAAAGCGAAAACGCTTCAGTAATTGTTTGCGAGTGGAGAACGTTTAAATGAGTTTCCAATCAATTTTTTTTCACACAAATTTAAAGGAGATGATTCCTGCAAGGAATTTCAACAGATCATTTCTTCGTGCGTTTTCTCTTTGCAAACTGAAACACATCCAGATATTTCTGAAATATATCAATCGCATTTTTGAACCCACCTTTCAAATATTGTTTATCACGCAAAAGGATTTCCAGGAAAGATTGACTCAGGTATTCAGTAGGTAGCCTATACTGTAACACTGACGTACTGTACAACTTCCAACAAGCGTTTGTTTTATTCAAAATAACATTTATGATGTCATGGTTTATCCGAAGAAACCATTGTTTATGACTTTGGCAGCAATGGTTCTCAAACTTTATCTGATCGCACATCACTTGTTAATAGTCATTTACATTGTCACTGCGAACCACCAGTTCCGGAATAACGTAATTTGTTCAAATGTGCTTGTAAGTACTGAAGCACACGTATGAATTAATAAAACCAATTTAATGCGAAGGCTGCAACTGTTCTTTTTCCTACAAGCTAATCTGCAGGGCAGAACATCGGTTACAGCTCATCGGAAATCATGTCCAAGTGTAGCAGACGATTCCATCTTTTAGATTTGGTGGCCATATCATGGTCAACGGCGGTTTACTTTACTAAATTAGTTCAAAACACCAGTTGTTTACCTTAAGTAACCGTGGGTGACATTTCATCATTGGGTAATTCAATATCGCAAAGAAACTTGTAGCTTGCTACTAGTTGCAATAATAGACTCCATAAATTTATATGCCATCAGGCCTTACATATTACTGGGAAGTTTCTGGCGTACCACTGGAGGAAGACGTACCACATTTTGGGAACCACTGATCTATATCTTTGAATGCCAACCAGTTATCTCATTGAAGCATGCTTGTTGCTTGCAGTGAGGATAAGGAGAGTCTTTCCCAAAACAGAGGTAAACTGAACATACTTTTGCAAAAACTGAATCATTGTTACCTGTCTTGCTCCAAATTTTCAGAGGATTTCAGCAGTATCGTTTCCTGAACTTCTGGCGTTTCCTCGGTAGAAGATTCTGAGGATGATGACTTCTGAGAGGAAGGCTTTCTGCTTTGCTCTAAAGTTCCTGGCAGCAACGTTTCATCGACTTCATCGATGATGGACGATGGTGTAACTGAACGCTTTTTAGGTTTTGGTGGGCTGGTCACATCACCAATTGGCTTCTCTTCATCGTATTCCGACGAACTGGATGAAGACGATGATTTTCCATCAGTCTCTTTTGGTAGCACAGCTTCATTCGGCTCATCCTCCTCATCTAAGGCTAAATAAAATAAATAAGAGTTACGTTTTGAACTATTCGGCAGATAAAATCAAAATCCACACAAAAACGTTTCAGGCGGAAAACGACAAACCATCCAGGGGAGACTTTTTGTCTGTCCGAGATTCTTCGTCAGCTTCATCTGACGAGGACAATGAAGAAGACTTACGTCTTGATGGGTCTAATGTTCTGTCGACTACTTCTTTTTCTGTCGGCTCCTCCTCTATTTCTGATAGATCGCTGCAAGGGGGAGTGGGATCTTTTTCCGGATGCTTTGGTTCCAGCTCTGGGTGTTCTTTATATGGGGCCGCTTCTCTCGCAACAGAGGCATATATTGGCACCACGTGATCTTCGTCAACAGGTGGATCCATCTTGAACGAGAAAAGTAAGATCTTTCTAAGAGAGTATACTCACTTTAACGAGCGTCTGAACAACGGGTTGCCCATCAAAGTTAGTATTTAGATTAACATTAAGACGAGTTCACATTAAGGGAATATCTCTGGGTAGCTAGAAAGATGAAACTGACGTTTTACCAGGTAAGTAAAATGCTTAGTACCTTAAATTTTTTTTGACAATTAGTACTTTTTAATATCCTTAATGCTTAATACCACTTAATTGCGACAAATCCTGGATTTTTCAAGACATCAACGTTGTCAAACCGAAAATGTTGTTTAATACATTTACTTTTAAACAATTGTTTTGCACAACAAGGCAAATGTGAAGCCAATCATGACGCAATTTGAAATCAAGCAAAGTGCATCTCATACCTGAATCCGCGTTGTGGGTGATTCGTAAGGTGGCGCATTTTCCTCTTCTATAAGTTTGTTTTCAACGTCTGCAACGCATACGTATATATTTAGCATTTTATTTCACACATCAGCATTAAAAAATAACATTTCATTTTCTTTCATCACCTTCTTATCGGCGAATCGACCAACGTTATTTTGTACAAGAGCGGTGTGTGCTAAACGTGCAAGACCAGGAGCATTTAAAAAGAAGTGTTATTATTCAAAGTTTTAAGCTTTTGCTCTTTTGCCATGCTTTGTATTACGACCCAATTAAATCGTTCCTTGACATTTTTGCAAAATTAAAAATGGATGATCTGCCAATTGCACGAAAACAAGTATTATAAGTTCGGAAAAATTCTTGGCCCGATTTATTTTTACCTTCAACGATGAGACGTCTTGTTCTTACAGATTACCACAGATACGTTGCCATAGTCTGCACTTATTCATGATAAAATTGTTTGTTACTATTTTCAGCTGTCTACGAGTATTGAAAGGTCTCCTAAACACTTGCAACATAGTTACGGATTAATTTTGACGCCCAAAACCATTGTATTTGCTTTTCTATTCACAAACGTTGAAAGGCAAGCAGATATTGAAGCCAAGTTGTCAACATGTCATGTTTTTGTATAAAAAAATAGACAAAACGCGAAATCGTTTTCAAAAACAGCTTCAATGTTGCAAGCTTTCAAATTACCTATGTCCGCTATTGCTTCATCAACCACTTTGCAGTCACCCCGTGCAAATGTTGCATCGGCGTAATGAAGTAAAGCGGTTTGTGGTTACTGTAAGTTTACCGCCTAATACTTCATTTGGCTTACTGATTCGTCAAAATTGTTTGAATGAAAAAAGAAAATACAAAACAAATGAAATGATTTTAAAACAAATGAAAACTCAAGCTGGTTGATAACGTGCATTTCTTCTTATTAAATGGAGAATCTCTTAGCAACAGGTTTCCCATTCGTATGTGCAAGTTGCAAGGTTACTAATATAGTGGTTTTGATCAAGATTTGATTTTGCGTACCTGGCAATGATGACGTGCTTGAAGATAGTCTGGGAGGAGCCGATGGCTTTTCTCTTGTAGGCGTTTCGTCCTGGAGAAAATTTGATGAATTTTCGCTTCACGTCATTTGCTCGTGAATGTTCAGCCTAATGGAACGCAACGAACAATGCAGCAGCGGTAGCGCGTTACCTACGAGCATCAGCCTGAACTTGCAAACAAGTGCTGAGCTGCAACGTCTGTCATTTCGTGCATGCAGTGCATTTTCACACGGGTACGGGTGGTCACGTGAAGCGACAATTACAGCTATGACCTGAAACCGTGTGTCACTCTGACGTCAGGCAATTACACGGATATAATAAGAACAAACTCCACGACTACAAGGGTAGCAAATTTTACAAAGCGACGCTGACGCATGACGCGTCGGTGGTAAGTGAATGAGGCGACGTACCGTCAGTGACTAAGTAATGTCAAAAAGAATGTTCATCTCCTTCTGGTTGTATAGAAACGAATACAAACGCCCAAGGCTGTTGGGAACATCTAAATTTACCGCCTTATATATACGAAGGCTGATGGAACCTCTCGCCAGACTCGATAAAAATCTGCTTCGGTTTTCGGAAGATACAGTATGCGTTGAATCTTTGTGCGTTGAAGCAAGCGCAGTTCTTTCTACAGCGAAAAATTGAACCTTTACAAACAGTCTTCCTTTGCCAAAAACTTTGTAAAGTTGTTTTTTAGTTTTCTGATGTGTCTTGAACAGGAAAAGCAATTGGGAAATTAATTATTGTTACCTCCACGTCAATTACTACTCTTCCATTTGTGTCACCGCTCGGCTCTCCGTACGTAGTAGCAACCTTACCATCAGGCGAGAGCTTGGGAGTCTCTGAAATGCAGATGAAAACGAGGAATCAAAGCGCACGAATTCTACTTTTGAAAGACGGTTTTCGATGTCAGCGCGAAAATGGAAAACACAACATTTCGTTTAATTCTTAGTAGAGTGCTTATCTGTCCTTGCACGACCTCATTAGGCGTTTTCTGCTCCTCGAAGCAATCCTGAATTGTTGAAAGTGGGCGGCGTGAAATCAATTTTACGAATTACTGCGGCTTTTGGCTTATTATCAACAAGTAGGGTCTGAGCATTTAAAAATGAAGGTGAGCACACAAAACGGCTGACGACTTGATGTGAAATGTTTTGCTCCGCGTCAAAGTATCTGAAACATTCATTTACCGACGGACGCGCTACTGCAAGTGACGGCAAAACCGCTGAAGAACCTTTTGCTTTATGTTTACAGCGCTGGAACTTGAAACGCTAAGAGGCCAAATCTACGACGCTTGAGCTTTCGTCGCCGGAGGCGAAGATATTCAGTGTGAAATCATAACAAACGTAGAAGTGCGCCGAACAAAGCGCTTTCAAAGAGATTACGTTTCACAAATGCCTTTTAAACAGCCATTGCAAACGTCTGCAAGGCAGCAGTCTATAATTTCGTGAATGTCGCTGGTATCAGGTTAAAGGCTCACCCCAGCAAATTGCGAAAACACGACATTCTTCCAAGATGAAGTTATCGATCATTTTTACAGTGAATGCAAAGTCAGGGATTACGTATNACGTCCTTTTTATAGAAAATGGGTTGACCCTTAAATTAACATCTATTGATTTTGAAAAATATATGCAAGCAATAACCTTAAGAAACTTTATTTCTTTGCTGTCACAGACGACTTAAAATAATGTTGTGCACCACTTAAAGAATATACTAGCCAAAGCAACATTTCAACGCAACGTCAAATAAAAATTCTAACTCTTGTAAAGTGTTCATTCTGAACTGACAAGTGTAGGGGATTTTTACTGAAAAAACACTGTCATATTACTTTCAAATCCACGTGATACAAACGCAAGCTTATTTTTAAACTTAAGAAACCATGATATTATAACATGATTACGTGGTTTTTGGCACGTAAAAGTGAACAACTTGCGAAAAATAGGTTAAAGGTTTATGCGTAAGAACTTCTTATGTCGTTATAGGCTACAAACAATCAGAAGTCTCTATGAAACCGTGAAAGATTCATCCAAAATCACGTTTTATGAAATATACAGTTTGTCTCATTTCAAAAGACAAACTGGTGTTTTTGTTGGATTGTTCTGATCATTTTTTTAATTTAAGAGTTTAATTAATTTCCATGAACGTTTTGTGAACATCAATAGCCTCAACGAGATCTTAAAGTTTGGTGAAGACTGCTCTGACTCTTTCTTTTAGAAATCCAACAAAATGTATCTGATAAGCTGTGAATCTTTCTTTGTTTTTTCCAAAATTGATAATTCCAATTTTTACCAAACAGCTAGAATCTTGTGATTTTTAAACTTGGTAAACAAGAACGGTTATTCTTATGAATTGTAAACAGAAGCTGCTCTCAAACAAAGAAAACGGATATTCAACGCCTTCCTTATTTGTCAAACAGATCCATCCTTGTGCGTATAAGAACATAATCGTTTGCGACTGGGAGTTTTCTGCCTTAATATTCCCTTATTTTACTGTTCTGTATTTAAGCATGCTTCAAATACCCTGGAAACAAATTTAACAGCGTTGCAATAACTGATTTACTAGTGGAAAACTAAATTTTTCCGCTTGATCTAAGGACGTTTAGTGTGAATAGTACAAGTTCCCTGTGGCTTCGGCGTTCATCCGCAGGTTATGCACTTACCGATGATATGCCACCCGACCTTCCAATTTTGCAGTGAACTTATTTTGTTGGTGGAATTCTATAGAGTAGGTGCTTGTTTTAAGGTTTTAAGGCTCTTCTAGGCTCTGTTTTAAGGCTCTTCTAGGAGTTCAATCGGTACCCAGAAAATTAATTCGCGAGGTCACATCCTACCGCAAAATAGCTTTTTTTCCAGTTGTTTTGATACGAAGATTTGTTACATGTCCTACACACTGTTCACTTGCGGTTACGGCAGTGTGAGTCATACCCTACCACAATACAGAAATCAGGGAAAATAGCTTGGACGTACCAGACTCCAAGAAACCGTGATGGAGCGAAAGCGATTGAACAAGCCTCCGAGCTAGATTTTCTGTCATAAAAATCCTGGGAGTAATACTTGGGGTTGTTTAACTTGCTCACCGTCACACCAATCACCAAAAAGCATGCAGCACAACTGATGTGCTGCCAAATTCTGAAGAAGCTTTCAAATGGTAACTGTGCACCATCAGCAGTGTTCGTTTTAGCATACCTACAAGAGCATTAATGGTTTGGGCAAAAACGATTGCCCGTTAATGAATGGGGCCCCAGATGAAGGACCAATCATTAAAAGGTGTTGTGCGAATCTTGATAGTTCTGACAAACATGCATACGAACAATAAAGATAAATATTTAACAACTATTTTTCAATTGAAGGGCTGTTCTCAGCTTGACGGCTTGCAGTAGACTTATACACCGTAAACACCTTCTGTACAGAATTGTTCTGCTATCGCCCTTAAGTTTTGTAAACATCAACATAACACAACAACGAAGAGTATTTGGAGATAGAAAAAACAATATACGTTTTCAGTTAGCTGACTGCACGTTGCCAGATGAATTGATACTTTAAATATTGGAAAGTGTTAGATTTACCTAAAACTTTGCACTTCTGAAGGTATTTCATAAACAGGTTTAAACAACTCTGGAAATAACTTACAGACCATTCACATTACACAATGCTCTCATCTACCACATATAATGTTGAACTGTGGGCAGAATGATGACATTATTAGTCTATTATTTGAAAACATTCTGTTGCCATTGGTACAGTGACCTAAGCTACGCTAAGTGTAGAGTTGGTTTTCCTGCAGTTGGTGCAGTCATACTTTCAACTGCAACTGGTTTCATTCCTCTAAACTTCTTTTTCAAAGCTGAAACTTGTCGGCGTTAAAAGTTAATTCCTCTCCATACTTGTACTTCAGTACATTTTCGATCTTGCAGTTGTAGTTCTTTACTGTCACATTGTTCTATGATCGTGATAATGGCGATACACTTGACAATTATGTTGTTTTTATGGAAGATACAATGTTTAATTACTTTTTTATTGACGAAAACATATTAAAATAAAGTTAAACTTTCGTTCATTTTTTGTTATTTTCGAACAGGCTTGTGTTGATGATTAGATAAAGCAGTTTAAAAAAACGAATAACTAACTTTTATTTTGAGTGCGATTTACTTGAGTCAAAATGATGGAAACAGTAGCTCTGTTTTCAACTTTTAAATGTTGTTGGATATCTTTTACAGAAGCGCAAATGATAAAAACTACAGTATTTTTATGACTAGACTGCTGGATTTTTTATGTTTTTTCCCTAAACAGTTTACTGCTGAAGCTTTTAATCAACATCCTAATCGCTAGATAACGTTTGAAAAGAGTTATTGTTTTAATTCGAACTGCTGTGATTAACTTCTCAAAATCTCGTGGCACTTACTTTCACAGTAGTAGTAATGTTATTGGCATTTAACAGCTGAATACATAGCGCATTTAACACAAAATCGCAGTTAGTTTGATAATTCTAGGGGTGGCTCAACTCGTCAAACTTACTAGTTAGATTTTCTTTTAATGTTATGCCAGCCAGCTATTGCGCGTATAGCCGTCACTCTGACGCTTAGTCGCTTAGCAGTAGACGTATCCATTACGTGGAAGCACCGTCATAAAGGGCATGCAGCGCCTGCAACGCTTTGGCGTCACCTCCACCACAGAAGCAGTGAATCCATAAAACAGCAGTTATTAGAAAAACTGTAGCACCGGACAGAATAGGACATGAGAATGTTTTGCACCTTTTGCTATTTTCTTAAATAGCGTTTATAACACACTACATTCAGTAACGGGTGGAAATTTCTAAATATTTTCTCACAAATGTACTTCGTGTAGCATTCTGCGAATCGGAAATAAAATCCCTAAGGCAGTTTAGCCTTTCTAAACACAGTAATCTACTTTGAGAATAAACCTAACTTTTAATATAAACGATTTTCTTATAATCGCAATGGAATGATTTCTGGTTTCAAAGTAAAGACTAGAGTTCGTATGTATTGTTCATAAAGTACTTATGAAAGGATTGTCATACTCACTTATAAAATTAATAGTCCACATTCAACGCAGAAGCATCTTTGCTTCTTTGCTGTGCAGCAGATGTCGCGAAGTACGGAAAGCAAGTTACTTTTACACTCCAAAGCATTGTACAATTACGCTCGACTTGCAGCGCATATAGTGAAAAGGTTTACCACAACGGCTATGTTCCTAAGTGTCAGTCCTTCCTCCAGAGAAAAGTGTTTTGATTAGTAATTATTATCTTCAGCCCACTCAGTGTGCGCTCTGACGAGAAAACCATTGCGATGTTGTTTGTCTTGATATATTTCGCCAGTCCGAAATGCTCCAAGAAAAAATGTTCAACTTGATGTTTATATTCACAAGAGTTTATTTCGGCAACATTGACCTCGTAAGTAGGCTCACATTTGCAATAATTTTCAGACGCAGTCCAAGCCCGTCGCCAGGATTTAGCAGCAGAGGGGGCCAAAAACCAGAAGGGGGGCCACATTTTTAAAATACAGTATTGGATGTATGTAGCAACCGGGGGGCCAAACGTGAAATGGGGGCACCGATTTCAAATGGGGGGGCCGGGCACCACTGGCCCCCACGCTGGCGACGGCCCTGACGCAGTCACAAAAACTATCACTGAGCCTCTGTAACTTTGCTGGGAACTGTTTACATGGAGTAGGTTCATAATCATACTCTATGCTGTTTTGAAGGTTATATGCTGACGGTAAATATAAAACTACTGATGGGTACATTTGCACACACATAAATGATTTGGCAGATGAATTCAAAAACTGAATAAGAAGCGCACGCATCATTTTTTCCCTTATGGAAATGTCAGTCTGTTAGAGTTGGACCGTATGTTACCATTTACCTTTTCTTTAGAAAAGGAGGTTAAATTACAAGCTGTAATATTGCCATTCCACTTGTGGATCGGCAGTAAATTCACCATAGCATAAAAGCCGCTGCGACGAATTGCTGAGCGATAAAGTATTCCAAACAATGGTTGCTCTTTTGGACCAGATGGTGGGTACTACGACGACGACACATTTTCGACGATTGGGAATAAGAATGAAATCGCATGTAAGAAAAGGACATAGGAAAAACTGTCAGGTCGTTGACATCCAAGTTGTCCATAAGTGATCGAGAGTTGCGCGAAACGTCCTGATTGTATTAACTATTTGGTTGTTTTTATTCTAACCGGAGAGTTCCGGCAAAAAACGTAGAGTTTCGGCGAAAAACTCAAATGTAACGCCAGATTACGATTGGATTGTCTGGCTCTTAAAGATGCGTTAAAAAGCAAAGCTGAACAAACGGAAACAGTTTTTAATGCGAAACATTCAAATACAATTTTAACTCTTAGCTCAACTGTTGTATTTAAGAAAACGACACCGAGGTTTCAGCCTCTTCACAGCAGCGACTACGCCTCTACTCGTCATTGCCCTGATGAAGGTCTGTTGAGCTAACAGTTATAAGTTTTGCTGTATCCTGTTGGCCAGTTCTGAAATATTCAGATACAGTGTTAAATGATCGAAAAAAATTGACTTGGACGCAAAATGCTGAAGCTCATGTTTCGAGTTTAGGCACTACGTAGTCAAGACTTTTCGTATCATTCATCACTTGAAATTCAATTTTCTCCCGCATAAGAACGTTCCTCCATGGAACAATTGTTCCATATTGTTCCTTCTACTGTTTATTGCCACGCCACTAGCTGGTGCATTCAAGGCTGCTGCCGATGCTGCGCAAAAGCATTCTCTGCATTTGAACGAAACCACCCCAGCGCACAAAATATATGATTGTCTGCTCATTTGAACTTTCTAACAGCAAATTTTCATGCAACTTACTCGTTGGGTTCTTTCGCCTGTACAAGAGGTATGTGACAAGCGCCCCGACGGCCACGAACTCCACTCCAAGCGCAACGAACAGGAAGATAATTCCTCCGTCCACTGCTACCATGTTTGCTTCAGCTATACGGTAAATCGGTCTGTTCATATGCAATGTGCGTAAGTCGCGCTGAAGCTTGTCGGTGCCGCAGGCGTTGAAAACTTCTTCTCGAAATCCTGGAAGTTGTGAATGCTGCCTGCTTTCCGGGTAGAGCAGCACTGCATCTAAAGTTTGTCGAAAGGAGCTCTCTTTGAAAACCTGTGAGGTTATCGAAGGCCAAAAACTCAAGCGGTAGCAACAACGTCCCTTCATCATATAAGTTGGCATTTAACCGAAACATTCGTCAACTTCAGCAAGTGAGAAAAAGTTGTAGCGCAGGGGATAGACGGATGTGGTAAATTGTCTTACATTTAATTCACCGTTTTCTGAACCTAAAATGAAAAAATTAATGCTCTTCATTAGCAACATTGTAAGGACAGTCAAATTTCTCGTTACGACGGTATAATGTGCATCAGACACTGTATTCTTAGTTAAAACTTCTATATTTCAAAATCGAAAGGCGAGTTCGTTTGTCTCAGCTGGGAAAAAGCACTGTTTGTGATCGCAGTTCCGCTTCATATTTTCTCTTCACGAGATTTCTGCCGATATACTCAAGACTGCTTTCAACTGCATCATGCAATAAGGTAATCTAGCACTAAGGTTTGATTTCATCAGTTTGTGTAAAGAAGTAAAGCTGATGGCTGTTTTTGTTATGCAACTATTTAGCATATTCGCGATGGTTTGGTACGAAAGTACTTTAAATAATGATATATTTCATGACCTATTATATTTTGTTTTTGAGAACCATACCACCAGGGGCGTAACGAGGTTAGATGGCGCCCGGGGCAAGAAGCAATTTGATGCCCCCATGTTCGAGCCTGAGGTCTTTCGGAAGCAAATCTACTGTATTGAAGAAAATACTTGTGACATTGTCGGGACTTGTCACAAGTATTTTCGCGCATTCATTCAGCGCCCGTCACAGTGATTCGGCACCCGGGGAATTGTACCCCCTTTTCCCCTCTCTTTACGCCCCTGCATACCACCTTCTGCGGCCTGTGAGTGTGGCACAGAAGAACAAACCGTCGACCATGTCGTCCTCGAATGTCCAATCCATCAACCTCCTCATAGACTGCACGGCCTGACGTTTTTGACTGATGAGACAGCTGAATGGCTGCTCAACACCTGCCCCGAGATCTAAAGCGGCCAAGCAGTGGATAGCAACAACTGGCTCAAACAACAAAGAAGAACCTGAACAAAAATTACGCCACTCCTGTTTTGTTTTGCCTTATTAAAATAACACATGTTCCAACATTTGGCAAGAGCTCGGTATTTAACGCTTTGAGTGAAATTACAAACAGGATCCGTTTACAGCTACCATTGGGCCTTTTCACAAAATTTGTTTTATTCACATGTTATCTGCGTTAAAAATAATATCACCGAACCTCCAATGTGAAACTATTCTTTCAGCATATCGCCTAAAAACTTTATTTCTAACTAAACCTTGACCAAGCAAGATGAAGTCCACAAACTCTCTAATTTTTTCATATTGTAGAATAAAGCTTTTATTTTGCGATTTTGATCCTAGTTATGCAAATCTAATGGGAGTACCATAAGATAAATTCTAGAACCACTGAGGCTGATATTTTTAGGTTAATGCGCGCGACCCTTTAATCAGGGTACTCGTCAGAAGTCCGTCACTGACAATTCGACGATGCAGAGATTTTGTTGTTGCTTTTTTCTTACCTGGTCGAATTGTCTATAGACCAACTATGAAGTGAAAATATCTGTAAGCTGTTCTATCGCATGTTATGATTTACCTCTTTTCCGAAACTGAAAGACCAAAACCACATCCAACCATTTACCTTTGGCAAGTGTTAATTAGGAAATTGAAAATGGCAGGAAACTTTAAGTAGCGCAAAGTAATCCCCTTGTAAACCCCAAAAGCTGATTAAAAACGATTGTACTAGTTAGAAATTAAGCTTCCAGAGTAGCGCGAGGATTAACAGGAAAAACACTAGTGTACACGAGAAAAAGGACATTGCTTTCGTGGTGGCCCGGCCATTATTCTACTGATGCTGAATGGTAGCAGTTCAGTTACTTTTGAGTTGCATACTTTGCTCTAAGCTAACAGAAAACTTTTTGCTAAAAATTGAAAAGGGTAGTATGAAACTCAGCATTACTTACTTTGTGCCTTTAGATTAACGTCCAAAAATAGAAGGTCCTATGTTTTAACAGTTTGATGTTACAAAGCATCTATTCTTTAGATCACAAATAAACAGAATTCTATAGCGCCAGTAGCGATCACAAAAGGGCAGAATGTTTTGATAGTGCACGATGCTCGTACATATAACAAGTGTTCGTTGTTGCACGTTCCTACTCCAATCAACAGGAATTAAAACAAGTTGAGGACCCTTGTACGCAGGCGCCAAGCTCGTAACACTCTCGTAAGCATCGTCATATTCAGTGTTCTTTGAAACGCAGTGTAGAATTCAGAGAACTGATTGTACTTTAAGTTTACAAAAAAAGACTAATGCAAGGATTAGTGCTGCAGACAAAATTGAAAAACAATCAGTAGAAAGGTACTGGCTTTTACAGAAATAGCACCATCGCTGAGTCAAGGAATGCTTTGTCACTATAAGAAAGCCACTGATTTTTATTGATTGCGGGTTTTATTTGGAATATTTTTGTCAAATGCAACTGTTGAAATATGCTTATACTGCAGACGTTCTGATCTCTGAGAGTGCTTTTATTTCGTAAACGAAATGTTTGAACGTCAGCAACCAATACATTGCAAAAAGGTTATGCAATCATCAGAACCGGATTTTAGGTCCCACTAAGCGCTTTTGAACAAACTAGCTTGACGAAGCGCTTACAGCAGCTTTAAATAAGCTTCGCATGGTTTTCGAACATAGACAACTTCACCCAGTCATTCAGTAACTTGGAATACACTTTTGTCTGTGACAACGAATATCAAAGAAAGAACTCAGTAAAAGGGATTTTGATTGTAGCTTCTTTACGAACAGCAAACGTATTCAGGAATATTTCGTGTCTAACACATCTTCAGTCCTTCGCAGCCAGTAAACAAGTTGACATTGAAACAATTTTAGAAAAACTACGTACTGTTGCTAAGAACAATTCACCAGAGTAAATTAATTAAGCCAAATAAGAGTTGACCTTTCCTAGAACCCCTCAGCCAGACCTTCCTAGAACCACCTTGGTTGAGGGGTTCTAGGAAAGTCAACTCTTGTTTGGATTAATTAATTTACTCTGGCGAATTGTTCTTAGCAACAGTACGTAGTTTTTCTAAAATTGTTTCAATGTCAACATTCGCAAGTAACTTTTTTAATGGCTGCGCACAACTGAAGATGTGTTAGACACGAAACTAGTTCTCTTGTGCAAATAAATTGCGATATGATTCGCTTGTGTGGGTCACTGCTGTGACTTAACTATTATTGCTGAATGATGAGAACAAGCTTGAATCATCGCAAAAAGGTGAAAGCAGTACCAAGCAGAAGATTCCTCAAACAGCTTGCTGCAAAGCTAGAGCTCGTCTTGTCGTAGTCAGGAAATTCATACATACTATTAAAATACAGTACATTACGTTTTATAGAGTAAGGCGCAGAAGTTTTGAATAAACTTGAAAAGAAACAATTTTCACAAATACTTTAAATCAGGTAATAAAATTCACCGCAAGGGATGAAACTAGTTCAAGTTTATTTTTATACCACAATTAGCCACAGCTCGGAAGTAATCTTGTTTAGTCAAAAGACGAGACCAACAGTCAACTGCGTAATAAACGACGAGGATTGGAGATAAACTTTGAACCAAAAAGAAAATAGATTAATTAATTTGGACATGGAGTGTGGAAACACCATGCAAATATAAGCTAAGCGAAGCTTTTTCGGCACTTGTATTGACAAACGATATGACACAACTGTCAATTAAAACCTGGTGCACATATTGCGCAGGGCAAGCATACCCACAAGCAGTTAGTGTGGCTAAATTGAACTCTTGTGAAAATTATAGTATGCTGTTTAGTCTAAGAGGGCGTGACAAAAAGAAAAATTTCGCTGTTTCGAGGTTCCTGCACATGCATACGTGATGTTCTGCAATATAAGGTCACACCGAAAGGATTGTGAATGTTTGAATGCATATGTCGGTTTGCCGCATAAATGCAATTTTTACAATATTTGAAAATTGTGAGTACTCGACCCCTTCGTACTTCCAGGCAGTGGATTTCAGAAATGAGAAACTTTAGACAGGAAAGTTTTACGGACGACTACTGATCTGTTTAGCGGTAACCGAACATTGTACTCATTTCCAAAACTGCAAGGATCGTAGTGTTAGAACAACGGTGCACAACCTGCGGCCGGACGGCCGCATGCGGCCTTCGATAATGAAATTTGCGGCCGTCCAGACGTAATTTAAAATATAAGATTTGGCGGCCGTGCTGGCGTATATTGAAGCAAAGTCTTGTCAACAAGCAAGATCAAGGGAGTCATTAATTGCTACGATGCTTTGCAAACTTTTATTTTAAGAAATGCCTTAAAATGTTTGGACATTTTGTTATACTTTTAGGCACAAGAAAATGACATATACCGGATAAAACCTAAACCTTAATTAAACGTATCTCATAAACATAACTCGAACTCATTTGCGGCCGTACTTCATATAAATAAAAGTAATCCGGCCGGCAATAGCAAATGGTTGTACACCCTGTTTTAGAAGAATGCTGGGTTTAACTAAGAGAAAAAGAAGTCCCACACAATCTTATAAAAAAACAGAAAATATGAAGATACTGCGCGTGGTGCATAGCAAGTCCAGACCCAAATCCTCAATCATTGCTGGATGTTATTTTCAGACAGCTAATGATGGCCTTTNTATTTTAGNCACGAATGAATGCTGAGGCTACAAGAACTAGCACAGCATCTATGCAATCAGCTCAACGGCTTTAGCTCAGCGGTTCGAATTTCAAGTTGCAAAGAAACATAAAAAATAACATGTATTTAACCAAGACGAAGCGGTGAAAATGAACATGGTGTTTATACATGTGGTGCAACGAGAAACATATTTACTCTCAAACTAATTCTATTTTTGAATAACACTTAAACTGATGCTTTTACTTCGTTAAAACTATACAATAATAATGGTAAAGAGTAATATAATTAAAACGTAGTTTTGCCGAAAAGACTTTAATTCAGCTTACTCTATTATAAGAAAAGCTGCTGTACTACAGTAGTTACAATAGACCCATTTGGACACGAACATTGATAGAACAAAAACCGGTGAAGCCTATGAAAGGTGGGCATTCGGTTTGTGATTTTGAACAAAGTTTGTGTGAATTTCAAGTATTTTTTGCAAATGCAGGAAAATCGACACACACTGGAAAATATCGCAGCCTAAGAGCTTCTTAAAATGTGGATATCATCACAACTGATTCTTGGTGCTTCTGATCTTCGCACATCGTTTCCAGAACTGCAGCGTCCACTTGCAGGTGTTGTCCGTACTTGCTATTCAGCGCCATCTCCCTGATTGTGAGTTCGCTTACGATTGAGGTAAACACAAAGTAAAACAATAAATACTTAGAGAAACTGAAGAGTGTAAATATTGGTTTTTACTCAGAGGCGCAAAAATTTGATTTCATTCTGAACACAATATGGTTTTATGTAAAAAAACAAAATGTAAAAAAATTGAATTCGCAGAACTGAGTAAATCGCGAACAAAAGTTCAAGGCAATGATTAAAGTACCCCTTGACCACGTCACGGAGAACCAACGTAAACAAACTTTTATAAAAGTTACAGAAGAAATGAAGCTGATGAGGCGCACCAAGCATAAGCGTCGGAAAGGGGCAGGGGGCCCATGGCTCCAAAGAAGTAGTATTAATGGTACAAATCGACCTATACGAGACACATGAGCAAAAACCTTAGGAGGTGAGACACTGGAAGGTCCAGCAAGAGTTTCGAAGAATGATCGCTTTTCCTAAGACACTGAACAGTAAAGAAAGCTTTCATTGATGTATAGGAAGACCGTCGATTAACCCTCTTGACCGGGAACAAGCGGTGCAGCTGCATCCACTACTTTTGAGCCCAGGAACATTTTCCTTACTTTGGTGGTCAAATTACGTTTGTCTAGGCTTGAATCGCAGTTTTTTTGGAATTCAAACAGCTGCACGCTTTTTTGTCACGATGAAGATGGAGATTATAGAGATGCTGAAATGTTTTAACAGAACGCAACTTTAAAACAATAGATAGCATCACATTTCACCCAAGATAATGGTGAATATCAAAACGCTGCTCCAAAGCCTTTTGAACTTTTACAAGGGTTCCATGCGCTGGGATTTCAAATAAGTGATAGTCCCTTGTATGTTTCATAAAATCATTGCGCTGCTGGCATATAGCAACAAAATCTATAAACTTCCGCCATTGGGACGTTGATTGAGTGTGAATCACTTTAGGTGCGTAAGTAAAAGTGGTGCGTGTACTATACCATCAATAAACGGGGAGCCCACCAAGGTTTTTGCAAAGCGCATCAGCTGCCCAAGTCAACTTCAAGCTATTAAAGAGCTAAAACGTAGAAAGTGGTAGCGTAGGTGTTCAGTGTGATCGATTTTTACGAGTAGTTGTGGGTCCAGCCATTGTTTTTGAAGTCGGCGAACTAAAACAACACTTCCCTAGACACTGTAACATTTCTCATTTATTTGACATCGGTTGCGCTATGCAGTATGACAGTATGACGGGTTTCGTTTCAATGTCAACAAAGGAACTTTTCTCCAAAGTTTTTCTTTCGTTGGCTTTCAATTCTTTCTTGGTCCGAAGAAAGCAACGAAACGCACTTTACAAAGTTGCAAAACACTCTTTCTTACTGTAACGACTACGCAGACCTCTCTTATCGCCCTGTGTTTAACAAAATGCAGATAACGAAATTAACTGCGTAGCATGGCAAATTCTAAAGTCTGAAAAATATGAGCCAACTTAATGCCAGAACGCTAGGAGTTAAAAGATTAATTGAGGCAGAAAAATGGAAAAACGTAGTTATTTTTAATATTCCTTGCCAATTTGATTGACAAAAGTCCACAACGATGTTAGCTTCGTGCCTCCCGGAACAGTTTGTAAATCAATTTTACCCAAATCTTATCAGTTGATCTGGACCTAATGGCAACATACAGTAGGTTTTCTGGATGAGCAGTGAGCGCCCACAACCTCAGTAGCACGAATGAAAAACTTCGCATTTCTAATTCAACTGCTTAGTTTCATTTGATGAAAGCTTGGGCTTAATACGAATGATTTAACATAAATAATTTTGTCCCTCCTCCCTCTTTGTGTCATTTCAGATGTTTTTCACACTGATTTGACAGCTTGTTCTGTACCCTCTGACCCGGAGTACCCATCTTATCGCAGAAGTGGTGCACATTTGTCTTTGAGGTTGTGACATAGCTGGGGTTGTCAACAAATACAAAAGCAAAGCTATTATCTCATCGTATTTTGTTTGAGTTTTATCTTGTACAAAATTAACACGGATTTCATCCATGGCTTTCGTGTTTGTGGTTGGCGAGAAAAAGCACATTAAATCTCATTGCAAATGACACTTCTTCAATATTGCTTAAAATGTTGAAACGCTCCTAACCTTGCGAAAAGGTGATGAAACTGTACAGATTTTCAAAACCGGCTGTCGACAAAAGTTTCAAAAGTGTTTTTCAAATCAATCTTTTGAGATAAACTTATTTTTTTTCCATCTTTTCCAGTATTTTTTATTTTTTTCATTTCGTAATACGATATTTCATCCTCATCTTAAGTGCCACGTTGCTGATTAGTTTTGTACGTAGAGCTAATATGCTGGGACGCTGAAATGCTGTAAAGTGTTTACAATAGCAACGCCATCTAGGCTAGTTCTATTTGCTAAAGGCGGGTTCGAGAGATATGAAAAGTCGAGAGCACTATCGTCACCTGCTATGGACGTCAATGCGTTCCTTGAATGAATTCAAAGTGTTGATTCGTTCAAAAGACTAAAAAAAAATATAGAAAATGTATTTTAAAAATCACTGGAGCAGCATTTCTCAACCTTTATATTTACAGTATGTGGCCCAGATAATTTTTGGTAAAAAGCGCATGGCCCACGTTTGTTAGCATAAGATATGCTTTTATACTCATAAATAGACATTACTCTAAAGTAACGAATTTATGCCTGTATGAAATTCAGTGAGAATATTGCTGCTACACACATCCAATGTGTTCCTACCCTGTAGTGATTAGATGCTTAGAAAACTGTATTCTAACATATTTTTTTCCTACTTAGCTGCGTGCCCCACTCAACAACTGCGCTATGGTCCGCAGGTTGAGAAACACTGCACTCAGTACTGTTTTTGTTTGATAAGGCTTTAACATATTTGAAAGAGTACAACTGTTGCTTCTAAATTCATAATTACAAGAAACCTTATGGAATGTAAGTTTTCCAACAGTCAACGTCGTTGGAATGGTGGATGTGAAAGCACGAGTTTAAATACACAAATACTGTCATAGATTTAGGAGACTTTCAAAATTTATGGGATGTTGGTGCTGTTGGAGCTTTATTAAACAATTATTATGGATCAATTAACAGCAGCTCAAAATTTTCAAATTTGTGGGCTAAACCCAAGTGTACTGCATATGCAGCAAAGCGCATAAAAGGTTTTGTTCGATTTATTATCTTGAAATGCAGTGGTTGTGATACTAAAATCGTTTTTTATGTTGTTGGAAACTGAGCGCGAAAGATGTAAGAAACTCTGCTGGAATTTATACATTCAACTATCCGTGAGTTAACATCATTGAACACCAAATACTGTAAAATTTACTTGCATCTGAGCAGCTAGCTGCATGTTTGTGACATGAGCCAAAATTAATTTCGCGTTTTATGGCTTCAGTGTTTAGAGTGAGTGAACGCCAACAAAATGTATGCAAAGGTTGAATATACAAACTCCAGCACCAACACCTCCAATACAACGGAAGTTTTGGTCTGTTTCATCACGGTAAGTTTGGGACCTTAGCATACTCTACTGATGACTGCGGCCTTGGAGAACATCTCAAAGTTAAACATTAAGCTCTTTGACTGCGGGTGGTATGCAGTTCCGACGCTGTTTACAGTCGTTAAACGTTGTTCGAGTCTTATCATGGTTATTTTTTACGCGAGGAGCACGGATCTGTGTGCACTTGTTACACGTCATTTTTCAACGAGGGTCTGAAACATTTTTATCAACTAAACTGTTGCTACCTTCATAACCACAAACCCTCGCAAAACCAGGGAAATCTGGGCTACTTTTATAAAAGAATGTGAGTTGAAAAAACGCCCATGGACCAAATACTCCTCAAACAACCAAGTGCTTACAGGTGACTTCGATGAAAAACTTCATCAGACCAACACAACTTTACTTGCCAACATGCGCTGGTACACAGACAATATTGGCATTCCTTGTTTCCTTAAGGCGGCTTGTACCAATACTTTACTAAGACCCGTGGCGTGTTACATTGAGCTCTGTGTCCTTAATGAGCAACTGTTAGCTCCTAAGCACAAGCTCACATACGTTCGCCTTGTTGGCTCACGGTAAAGCTCCGACTTATGTTTCGGGATCAGTGACGAGCGAACTTAAGTCAAGAGGACAATGCTTTTTTCTGCAGGAACGTGCAGTTGGAGTGCAGCGTATTTTTCACTGACAAAAGCAACGTATTTCAGACTGGAGTGCAGAGCGTAAAATCACTCTAAAAGCTAGTCGAAAGTAAAATAGCGAGATTTACTTGTAGAAAAAATCATGGTTGTACGTGCTGCTCCTACAAATTCAGGTGAACACGAAAATTAAGGATTCTTAGATCACCAACAACTTTCACAGAACTTTAAAGATTAAGTTGCACAAAACTTCGAAGATTGAGTTACTCGGAATCCAATCTTCAAAAAATTAGGGAGACCTGGTTCTTTTCCTGGAAGAGTCTTTTCTGCCAGAATTTGTTTTAAGTTGTTTATGGCCTGAGATAATTCGATTTTCATCAAATCATGTTGAGCTCTTTCAAAAAACTCACAGAGAGGGGCAATGAGTTTAATCTGCAATGAAACCACAACAAACTGATTCCACTGCAGGTTTATATGAACAAGATATTGAAGTCTTGCCTCTTGCATGTAATGTGCAAAAGTTAATTAACTCAATCACCTTTCGCTAAAAAGGAGGATTAATAAATTAGCCTTTGCACAATGCAAAGCAAAATAAATCGCAACCTTTTTCTCTTGCTTCACTTTAAATAAGCTAAACTAAACAATTAATCTATGAATACAAAAATGCACAAGGACTCGCGCTGTCATGTAAGTGAGCTCATGGTTTTCAAGCAATGACGTATAAGTATTCTACTGTAGTTGTTTGACAAAAATTGTCGGTTGTTACCAAACACTTTCTGAATGAGAAAAATTCCCGGTTAAACGTGTGACTAACATTACATCCAAGTAGGTTAAGAACACAAACTTATTNGTTTCGAAAAGCAATTTGAATATGATGATAACAAATTTTAGCTGATGCTTTGTATAGAGCTCTCGTCCTACAGCTTCAGAAAATTCAATGCCAATTTGAACAGTTTCTTTGAATTCAGATCAAATTTGAAAGAATTAAAGATTCCATGACTTAAAAACTTCTGCCTTTGCAATACCACCCAAAAACTAAGTTTTGTGGTAAGGGTGTATGAACGAGATGACTAAAACATAAAGATGACCACCACCGCAAAAATTTCAGATAAACATCCGCTAACATCAAACAGAAGTCACCATGATGCACAGTAAAGAGAAGACAGACATGCAGTCGCAGGGAATAAGCAAAAACGTTTTGGAGATACACATCTCGCAAGTTTTTCCTATTGGATTGCTTTAGTTTATAAAAGTAAAAAGTACTAAGTAAAAGATTAAAGAGTCAGATTATCTTGTGTGTTTCGCACAAACGTTGTATTTGTGTTACTGAAAGGTTGGTCCTTTGTTAAACACACCTTCGCAGGCTAAACCAATATTAGCGTTATAACTTTGTAATCAGTAACTTACACTTCAAGGTCCGCAGTCACCCAGTGCCCTCCTAGCTATTACAGGTGTAGTTCATAGCTGTTGTCAGGAGGTTGCGACAGAAGATTGCGAAACTTTATAACCAAAAGAAGATCAACTTTGCTTGGAAGTATTTGTGAATTATTGTTGCCGTGTTTATTTTTACTTTGTACAGTAATGTGTTGTGTCAGTCACAATATAAACTTATGTTCAAGTAGTTTTTCTCTATGCCAAACTTTGTGGTTATTTTGGGCATATCCAGAAACAAAGTGTGACAAAAACTGAGTTACATTTATGGTTCATATGCGAAGCAATCGACTAATTTTAAATGCATAGTCGTCAATCTAAAGTTTTAGGTTAGTGTATATATTTATTGTTTTGTACTTTTACAGGGTTTTCAAACTCTTTACCAAGTTGTTCTGCATTTGAAAGCGAATATCTGATAAATAAGTACAAAACACTCAGTTTTGAAAACTAGGCAATCTTATACGAAAGACGTAGGTATTTCTGAGTTTTTACGTTGATGTGTCATTTGTAGCACATCAGCTGAATACAGCCTAATGTAATTGTCTCAGACATCTCAGACAGCTATTTCTGCAGAATAGAAATAAATAAAACGCCGTGTTTCAACGAGATGGATTTCAGTACTTATAGCTAACTCAATGCTCGCAGTTGCGTTACTCTATGCCTATTGGGATAGTTAAAACATGCATTTCGTTCTATAGTTCCTTAGGGGTAATAGATCAACTAGCATTCAAAAACCATATGTGAAATCAAAACTCATACCAAAGCTGAGGTTTCCAAGATGTCTTTTTTAATTTCTTGCCCAGAGTCTTCAAAAAGCGCGCACTACGCACAACGTTGACACGTGTTGTTTTGTGTTGTTATTTTCAGAAAACTGAACTTTTATAGTTATCTGATCAAGGCCAAAGAATTTACGAATCACGGCCTGAGCATTTTAACAGCTCCTCCAAAACTGAATTTGCTCACACAGAAAAATGGCTTGGCACATCATTGAAAAACTTTTGGAGCAAGTTGCGGAACACTCCACGCTAGTCGGAAAGTTTTGGGTCACCTTTTTCTTTGTACTGAGATTTCTAATTGTGATATCTATCGCCGATACAGTATTTGGAGATGAACGCGGGGCGTTCGTTTGCAACACCCTGACTCCGGGTTGCGAGAACATATGCTTCAATGACTTCAGTCCAATATCGCTTATACGACTTTGGGCTCTGCAGGTTGGTGGTAGACTTTACAAGCTTTGTTTCAGTTTCACTGTGAAAATTTCACTGCGATTTCACCCTTTTTTGATAACTATGAACTCTACTTACGAAGTTTGCTTGGCTACACAATTTTTGAGCGCAATTTAACTAATGCGATTTATGCATTGTTTGCATTTGAAAAGCCTATTCCGTATTACTTGCAACTCAAGAAATTGGGTCCTAGGCCGTTGCGTTCAATCAAAAAATTTGCTGCATATCCTAGGTATATGCGCTTTTTGACTTTAACTGCGTCGTGTTTTTGTGCATACGAATTACGATTGGAACTGACCGAAGTCATTCAATGAAAACTAAACTTTAAAGTTGGACGAAGCTGAGTTAAACGTAAGCATTTCGGCCAAATACTTTCAGCAAAAAACATTCGCTGATGCACGAACCTTCACCATGAGTACCGGCTTACAAAGCAGAAAATGAGAAAATGAGTGTGTTTCAACATTAGTGCGCTAATGAATCGCAAATGCGGAAAACGTCATGGAAAGTTAGTTAAGGTTATGTCACTTTTAAGAAAATCAATTGGAAATCTTCTATTCGTTTATCTTTGAACTCATTGGATCGTACCTTTTGGGATCGTACATTATACTTGTTAATTTCTATGACGTAAGCACAGCGTGACGAAAAATTCTGGAAAATCAGAAATTTATTCACGTTGAAACTTAAGAAGGATCTACTGATTTTCTAAACGTATGTCTGTGGGATACATTTTGTGACAAACTGGGTTATACATCAAAATTACTTTCAAAAATAGGCATTACCAAACATCGTATTGGAGAAATTCCCACAAGAATGTAAAAGATCGTGATAGTACAAAACATTTGCATGACTGTCTGCTTGTATTGTCTCATTTAAAAATGTATCAACTCTAGAAAAATCATTTATTCTAGAATAAAATAAAAAGCAATCGTATAACTTGTAGAAAGCCGCGTGTTTTGTTTCTTATTGTTTTTGCCAACATATATTGTACCGTTTTCTTAGTAATGCACGTTGTAGTAGTATTGCGAGACCAATAAAATTTTAGGTTCTAATATGTTTTACAATAGCGGTCGGAATGGTGTTTTACTGTTGTTTGTTTTATTAAGGTTGTGTCGCACGTCAAAATGTTTTTTGCTCTCGATTACTTCGAATTTGCAAAAATATTTCGGTCTGTTTTTATTTCTCAAAACTACAAAAATTTTATCAAGGTCTTCTCTACTGCAATGCAAATAGTTCAGAATGTTTCAAAATTGCGCTCAACCTTGCATTTCTACTTGGGGATGACTTGATAAATTTTATAAGAGAGCTACTGAGCAGCGTTGTGCACACTGTGGCGTTGCAACGTTTTTTGTTTTTCTTGCAGATTTTATGCGTTTCCCTGCCAACGGTGGTGTTTATGGTATACACCGCACACAAACTGGCTAAAATAAGTCAAGCTAAGAAATTGCGTCAAGAAGAACAAGAGAAAAAGAAGAAACAGAAAGAAACTGCCAGAAAGCAACGAGAAGCTGCTCGTAAAAAAGCTGCAATAGATGAACTTAGACGAAGAGCAGAAAGTGGCCCTCCAGGTTTGAAAACATGGTTTTTAAAATTATTTTGTTGAATGTGTATTAACCTAGGTAGTACTCTCAGTGTGTATGGCGATGTTTCTAGACTCTCTGGCCATGCCCTACATAATCATTTCCAAAGTCGTGATGTCCCCACTGAGACCTGTATATTTTATTATTTAAAAATCAAACTCTTGTTTACGTGGAGGAAGCCTCTAAAGCCAGTGACTTGGTTTAAACCAGTGGTTCTTAACTGTGAGGAAACGCCCCCTCAGCGTAGCGTCAGTAAATTTCCAGGGGCCCGAGCCCTTACGCGCCCAACAACATGGAAAGTTTGATCATTAAACTTACCGATAAACCGGTTTGTTTTTAAGGTTTATTTAAGGTCATGGGGCTTGAAACAAAGGACAATTACTTAAGGGAGGCGTGATAGAAACAAGATTAAGGACCACTGGTTTAAACTGATTCCAAAGAACATGGTTCCATAAAAGAGAAAAACAAAAGATCGTAAGAAGACTTGAAGTACTGAATAAAATAGTAATAATATGTTGAAAAAAATTACATGAAGTATTATTAAAATAATATTAAGAAAAGAGTATTTAGAAATGAGAGAAGAAAATAGAATACTGAATTACCGGTAAAGTTTTGCCAAGAGAAGAGAAACCAGCAAACTAAAGTTCGAACCGAATACAAAGCTGAAGTGTTAGGATCAAATGACTAAGGAGGAACATTTTCTGAAATACACTGATTTCTTTAATTTCAATGTAGCAAAATATCGTTAGGCCGCCTATAAAATTCAAAACAAAATTTCAGCTCAACTCGAAATACAAAGACCAGAGCTCGTGTGATCCTTTTGCCTAATAAATATCGCACGGAAGTTTTAGCACGAGTTTAGCCAGCTTTAATCTCAGGTCTTCTTATTTAGTAACATCCATCTATTCTTCCTTAGCAAATCATTTTCAGACAACTATGAAGGTGGAAATGGTAACAAGAGTTTTTCAGTTTTTTTGCCAAGTTCATCGAGTTCATAGTTTTATAATTTCTATGTTTCTTTTCGTATTTTAGTAGCATATTTTGCATCTCATAGGAGTGCCTCCGCATCTAATATACGCGTCAGAATTAGAGAGAGACAAAACTAATTAACAAACTAATTACAGAAAGCTACTGAATTAACAGAATAATAGAAAAACGTCTAGAATTTCTTATACTCTGCAGACATTTTTTCGGTCCCTAAAATGCGCTATTAAAACTCACTCTCAAATTATCCTCTAAACATGAAATTGCCCCAGTGTGGGTCATGCAGCCCACGCTGGGACTCACTAGTCTTGCGCATACTTGGCTAAGTAAACTTCTGCACAAAACTATTTTCTAAAAAGAGAAAAATATCGAGGTTCAGTGTTGGTTGGTAGGATTCACTCTATCAGACAGGTCACTCAAACAAGTTACTCATTGTTTTAGAAAAGCTGAAATGTGCTGTGCACGCTGTAAAAGCCTTTTTCTCACATTCTTCCTTTCAATGTACAAAACACACAAAAATTTGTTAAAGGCGAGCTTTAATTTCAACTCGAAAAACAATAGTTGTGTTTTTGTTTTTCAGAATACAATGCACTTNAAGATGGAGCTTTTCTTCTTAATGAAAAGGTAAAAAATGTGAAGGAACGCTNAAAATAAAAGACTCAAGGAGAGGACGTTTCGTTTTATTTTTCGTAAAAAATGTTATTAGTGNCAAGAACCGGTGAAATTTTATATAATTGTAATGCTTGTAGCAGATATAACAGTAGAAAATATCTTACAAAACTTAATCAGGATACAGAGGAATTTCTCTGCCCTGCAGGTCTTTTCACACAGAATGTAAAAATTAGCATCAACTATGCGTTGCAAGTGTTGTTGTTTTTTATTAGCTTAGCATTTCATTTTGACAGCAGAAAGTCTCGCAAATACAGTATATCTGTGTTTGTGCTGCTCCATCTGAAAATTTTTTTATCAAGTTGTTGCCTACAGGGCGACGAAAGTGGAAAGGAAGATAAAAAGAAAGAAGAAAAGAAAGATGATAAAGATGACAAAGTAGTGGCAACCAAACTTGACAGCGACACTCCTTCCAGACTGATGCTTGCTTACGTAGCCCAGGCAAGTCTCAACAAAACACATGCATATTAATGGCATCACTACAACAAGTAATTATAGTGAAAATGTGTGCAGAATGAAATCCACGTCTTTACCATGCACATGTAAGCTTTTTTTCAAATCTTTTGCTTTCAATAGCATCAAAGTGCGCCTTCGCCTAAGTTAAAGTGGTATAGTTTTCTCAAATATTAAATTCTGCGTGAGATTTGTCCAGACGAAAAACAATCCCAAAAACGCGGCATAAGCAAAAGTTACTAGGCAAGACTAAGCGATTTCATTTCTTGAACTTTTGTTTGCGGGGCAAATAAACGTCGCATAGCGTGGCTAATGTTTTACAGAGTCATGTCTTAAAGCTTTCCGCAAAGTCACAGTAAACGTTTGGAACTTCGTTTTTAAAGCCTACGTGACATCTTTCGAGCTTGATCAACAGCATCGAATAAAATAATTCCCCGTCACAGCGTGCAGCAATGTATTTCTGGAAGGCAAGGTTTGATTTTGATGGCACTGCGCGTGCTGCAAATTTGATGAATGTAAGAATACATTTTAGAAAAGTGACTGAAAGTCCATGGCACAAAAGAATGCGGATATTTTTGACGTTTTGCCGGTTTTAACGAAAATCTTTTGAACTTTTTCAGGTATTGTTGAGACTCCTCGTCGAAATTGGTTTCATCGTGCTACAAATGTACATCTACGTCTACAAGTTCTGGATTCCCGAGCTTTTCAAATGCGCAAGATGGCCTTGTCCGAATGTGGTGGATTGCTTCGTGTCAAGACCTAAAGAAAAAACTATTATGCTGTGGATCATGTTCGGTAGGTACACAATACACAGTTTTTTTTTCGCAAAAAGAGCACAAAAACATCAATATTCTCAAAACAGAGAGTTTCGCACCAAGAAGAACGGTATACGGAGAAGAATGTCTGTAAAGCAAATCTTTAACAACCGTTCAGTTGCTGCTGTTGATTCCGCAAAGAACTTACTGTGTAGCTGCATGGTGTTTTCTATTATTCAAGAATATTGCATGGCGACTGTTTCGCCATACGCAGTGTGCTCGAAGATTTCTTGGTCACAGCGTCTCGCACGTAAGGATTTTTTAGCTAATAACCGGGACAAGGCACAGCATATGATTTTTCGAGGCCTCAGCGACACAACCAACAGCCAGATGATTAAGATTCTATTTGTTTTGCTGTCTCATAACGCCCTCACGATTGACGTTTGCCTGTGGTTAAGTGCAAACAACGCCCACGACATTTCAGAAGAGAAATAATGTTTATTCAAGGCTTGCTGTTTTTCTTGTCAAGTGACATCAAGCGCAATAGCGTTGCAAAGGAGAAACATTTACTTATATTGTCATTGTTCTCCCTTTGCCTATTCATAGCTAGAAAACCTTAGGGATCAAATTTACGTGCACCACGTCTTCAATTTGCTTTTTTGGCTAAGGTTGAAGCAGGCAATTTTGAAAAAAATGCGCAAGACAAGAAAAACGCTTTGCTTGGTCTTCTGTTTTCAGGATTGTTTATATCAGTAATTTCTGCACATCTGCCAATAAAACTTCGTGCAGAAATAGTGTTGTCAATTCATACGTCAAAATAAGACCTAACCAATTTTAAAACCAAATAATGATTTCACACATAGTTAGGACTTTATCAAGGTCAATCTACTTCAAGAGTTTTAATTCTAGGAAGGATATGAACGCAAAAAGAACATAACATGCACGTATGCTGTAAACCTTTCAGAAATGTTTTCTTACGTTAGATTAACGAGAAAAGTTAGGTCAACGTCTTAATAAATTTTCCAGTCATTTTTTCTGTCACCGGTTTGAAACTATTTGATTTTTCTTATTTCGGTTGTTAAAAATCATTATCGCTTTTTTCTTATGTTCTTCACGCACATTCCAGGCGCTACGTGGAAAATCTGAAATGCATAGCAATGTTAACTATACAAAAATTTGGGTGAACTTTGAAGTGCGGTTGCAGTTTTAACGTTTAGAAGCTTGAAAAACCATTCAGCAATCAACTTACCCTAGCAGGCTTTTTAGCAAAAGATACGTCGACGTTTTCTACTGTATGAAACACGTCAGAAACTTGCGGAAGTCAAAACTTGTATTGCAAATCCGTACAAGCAAACCTTGTCTGCCAGAGCAAGTTTGGATCAAACTCAAAGAGCTGGGTTTCTAAATCAAACAAAGATGTATTTGTGGGAAAATTTGTTTCGTTTTACAGTAGCTGTTTTGATGCAAAACAAATAGCACGTTTCAACCTTCAGTTAAACATCCGTTGATTAAACTTTCTTTATCGTGTAATACTGTTCACGAACTATAGTGAAAACTTCTTTGGCTCAAACTTTAAAACTGTTGTTTCTGGCCGGATTGTTGCGGTATCTCACTGTAGAAAAGCAATAGTCAGAGTTTCATCAGTTTATAAATCTGTAAGCCGAGATATTGGTCCACGGCCAGTTGGGACCATCTTGGGCAAAGAACGGTGACCTCGATCACTTTTTCAAAAAGGCAAGGTTCAGTCTTTTGTGGTTGCAAGTCACAAAGCGAAAAATAATGAAAATAAAGCTTGCTTGAACATGAAGATTTGCTTTTCGGTGTCTTTACGTTACTAGGTTTATGAAAACATCAAACGTTTAAGATCATAACTTCACCAGAATCTTTTGCAATAGTAAGTCAATGACCAACCAGAAGAAAGACAATTTTTAAACCAACTTTCCACAATCCTTATTTGACTGTTGCAGGCACCGGTTTAATCATGATCATCCTCAACTTGATGGAACTCTACCACCTCGGTATTAAAAAAATCGTAGAAGCGTGGAAGAACAGAGGTCACGATATCACTAAGGAGTACAAAGCTGTCAACAATGGTCCCAGCTTTGGTGGTCACGGCAGATATCAAGGAGGCCGTTACCCGAGAGGATATCCGCAGGCTGTGGGTATCAGGGTTGGCTACGCACGAAGTAGCCTTTCGGGCGAAGGAGGCAACGACTTTGATGGAGACCAGTTTATATGATGATCAGATTATTTATCAAACTTGTGGTAACTCGGACAGATACAAAGAGAAAACGTACTTTTGTGTACATTTAGTTAATTTAATAATCACGTTTCTTCTGTTTTTACTACATGTTGGCAAGCGCATAGCGCCGCAAGCAATCATCCTTTTTATTCAAGCAAGCCATGCTACGAGGAAAGTGCTTTTTATGTTAAATAACATAAGAACTTCGTTAGATCATTTCGATTTACTTGGAGAGTAAAGAAAACGTATCAGACGGAATTGTTTGATTTTATCATGAGTAACATTTCGTTTGCAAGCAATTTCAGCACAGCACATGCTTATGTTTCACGTGACATGCCGTTTGACTGACTCATCAGAGTTGAAGTTGTTGAAACTCAAATCGTAGGTAATGCAATAAGCTGTGGCTCAAATTGCTTTCGGTAAATTAGCTTGCCGTACATTTTACTAGCAAGTTTGTTTGCAGAAAGATTCGGTGATACTTGTATGCTCAATCCACGACAATACATACTGCTGTTTGTGGATTCAGTTGGAAACTTTGTTTATGCCAAACTTGTAAATAAGCATCCTGTCAAATTTGTTTACCGCCAGGCTTTGTCTTGCGTGTATCAGCTGTAGGTTACACGTGTGCTGCTGTGATGTAGTAGAGAATATTTTTTAAGGTTTGATTACAGACGATTGAACAAAGATATTGATGTACACCATTTTACTTTTCTTTTGTTATTTTGCAAGCCTATGAACAAACCAACAAAGTGCACCCTCTACACCGTTTTTCATTTAATAAATACTTACTCGTTGCGAAGTCTCTCAGCGATATTACGTGATTTTTTGAAGTATCAACGATATGTTCAAGAAATCTCATAACCCACCAACTTTTTATTCAAAGTGTGGAAGTGGGATTACATATTTTGATTCTTTAGAAATTAGCACTGCAAATTTCTGAAGGACGTACTTCCCCATGAGTACTTAAAAGCGATTGTAAAAAAAACAAGACTGCTTGTTTTTTATTTGCATTCGAACTTTAAAAATGCGACTTTGCCCTTGTCTCTGTGGTAACTTTGTTGCTCGATGGAGAGCGACTGGTGTTAGTTAATGATGTTAGAACGATCCTTTTAGTGCTGGCTGTGAACCATTTATGATGTGAACCATCGTATTCTATCCCAAAAACAGGTATTCCCAGCTAAAGCAATGTGCCTTTATAAGCTCACAATACGTCTAGGCCAAAAGAATGTCATTATGAAACGTACGGTGCCTTTCATAAGCTACTTCGCTGGGTAAAAATAGGATAAATAGCAGTAACCGCTGACGCGTGGTCAAGTTGCACTTGACTGAACCTATAGCTATTCGCACAATGAACCAGGTTTTTCAAACTCAAGCGTTCACGACAAACTTTGGTAGTTCCTAACATTGATAACAAACTTTTCGCTGTAGCGACATATTGGTGATGAGCGACGTTGAGTCTAAAGGCTGCTTGCTCTCTGGACTACGATGCCCCTCGTTATGATGAATCGTTTCGTTATCATATTTATAAAAACGGTTTTCATGTTTTGATTCACTGATTTGTGCGTTTGCTTTTTCTCGCTAAGAAATGGATTACGTTTCGTGTAAAAGAGTATCAAATGACCTTTACCCGAGCAACTTGTTTTTTGCACTACCTGCTGTGAGCATGCTCTCTGGTTGCGTCATGGCGTATTGATCACGTGACGGTAGCTTTGAAAAGAGGAATCGCAGTTTTTCATGACGATGCAGAAGCAGTGAAGTGCCTTCCAAAGTAACGTCAATGATACATCGTACGGGGTTTACAATGCTTGTGTTCTGTTCAAAAGATCTGTTGTTATGTAATATTTGACTTTCTGTTGGTCAATCCAGGTTTTACACGAATGGCGCGCTTGTTCTCTTCAAGTTTTATTTGTCCTCGCATGCAGCAATGGCCAGTTTTCAACGTTTATGTGTAATTTTTTAGTGAGGCACGCAATTTAATCAATTACACGGAGTTTTTCAGATATGAATACATCCACAAGTGCTTTCAACAAGCTTAAATGCTACTTGCGCAGATTGTGTAGAATATACAGCGTTCTGTTCTGTGAAGAAATGTGTGAACTGTTTTGCAGATACTTGGTAAGGTCACGTGACCTTGGCCGCAAAAACATCTGATTATAAGGCAGGTTAATTCGTGTTTGTCTGCTGCTAAATACACAAGAACCTAAAGCATGGCTTGGCACATCATCGAAAAGCTGCTGGAGCAAGTTGCTGAACACTCTACTATTGTTGGAAAGTTCTGGGTTACCTTTTTCTTCGTGCTAAGATTTCTTTTAGTGGTCTCGATTGCCGACACAGTGTTTGGAGATGAACGCGACAAGTTCGTTTGCAACACTTTGACACCGGGTTGTGAAAATATTTGTTTCAATGATTTCAGCCCGATCTCTTTAATCAGTTTGTGGGCCTTGCAGGTAAAACAAGTTTTAAAAATAACTAAAACACAAGACATTTTTCTTCTGCGTCTGGTTTCTGCTTAATTATTTTTTGCGCTGTTAAGTGGTCTCAATAACCATCAATCATCGAAATACTGAAAAGTGAAACGACGAGTTTTTATTGAGTCCTTTTATGTCGGTTTCGTTACTTATTAGCAGGGTCTCTGAGAGAAATTTTACCAAGGGGTAGGAAGAACGATACTGGGCCCCCTAGTTTCTGGGACCCTCCTAGAAACTTGTGTAGCTTGTTTTTATAGTAATCAGAATAGAGATAAAACAGCAGCCATGCAAAAGTTTGGAAATACATTAGTTGCTGTACTGGCAACTGGCTTACACTATCAAGTTTGGGCTTGATTACAGAAAAACTTAGTGTGCGTACTTTCATCCTTCCGGGCCCCAGTACCTGCCGGGCCCGGGTACGATGTTCCTCTTGTACCCCTCTCATAGGCTTATTAGTATATCAGATGCCTTGGAAAAAAATTCTGCGTAACTTTCTGGAGTAAGTATAGCAGGTTGAAAATCTTTTGCTTCTTACTCCTCTACAAGCAGCATATAAGTCGAAAGCTAAATATTCTTTGAATGTTTTTTGTCGCACAAATGATTAACCTCTTCAGGTGGGAATTTTTTTCCTACAGCTTGCACTTAGCTTGGCTAAGGGAAGTTTTTGGAGCTTCCTCACCTATGTGTCGTTGATATTTAAACCCGTGAGCTGTCACACACACACCTATTTTTGTACTTCAGATTCTCGGGGTATCTTTGCCGACAGTTATGTTTATGGTGTACACCGCCCATAAAATGGAGAAAATTGCCCAAGCAAAGAAACTTCGACAAGAAGAACGCGATAAAAGGAAGAAGCTAAAGCAACAAAAAATAGCAATGAGGAGAGGAATGGCCGACCACGAAGACTGGTCAAGCAGCCCTCCAGGTGTGGTCGACATTGTTAGTAAAATAGGACATCGTATGCAGAAAGAACAATCGAGTTGCGTGCCTTACGTCTGACTGACAAAGTGTGTAATACGCATCCAATACGCTTGGATAACTAATCGTAGTGTCTTTATTATTTCAGGCACTTTTCACTTTATAGCTTTTTCTGATTTGTTAAAAGTATATTGCATTCGCTTTAATGCCGAAGAAAATAACTTTTTTGACTAAAGAATTTTCCAAACAACAGTGGGATGCACATAGATTTTTAATGAACTTAATCCATTGACATTTTACATCGATACTATGCCGATAATGACAAAAAAAACATCTTTTTAATCATGGCAATTTAAGACATGAGCATTACACTTCAAATCTTGTTCTGCGGACATCTGCTCAATAAGCTGGTATATACGGTAAGAAGCGAAAGATACAAAGAAATTGTTTGTAAACACGCAAAAACTAGTACAAGCAAAAACGTTTATGGAAATATTATGATTTGGTTAAGATAAAACATTTAAGACATGACTACCAAACTCCATAGCTTCTATAAATGGCATTGCTCAAAACTGCGATATAATCTTTTTTAAATATGTAAAAATGGTTTTAACCTGCTGTGACTAACGTTTTTTTGAAAATATATTTTCGATTAAAGTATATAGTCTCCACAGACCAGCAAGCGCTGCTCTTGCTTTAGCCAAGAACGAAGTGAAGAGAGCAGAGGCCAGTCGGTTGATTCTTCGAAAGGTTACAGATAACCTAGAACTTTTAAATATCTTGGACGGTTTGCTGAAAAAAATTTTTGGATTATTTCAACAGGTTACGATGGTGTAGAAGCATTGCTTTCCAACGAAAAAGAGGTGAGAATGAAAATGTTGTAGAGTGGTAAAGGTACGCACACTTTTCACTAACATAACCTCCAGACGGCGCCATCGTGCCTTGCAGTTTCATGAACGAAACACCTTATGCATTTTGGTGGCTACTTTTAAATAGTAATTGGTCATGTGACACCAATTTCTTCTGGTGGCTTGAACTTGCATGCATTATATTTTGCTTCCATTGAGCATGTAAACGCATTATGCATATTAAACCTTATACTCATAGCAACAGAATTCTACTTGCTTCTGATAACCAACTGCTCCCTTTACACTATAAGTAGTATCGCCCTCGGGAATTCTGCAGCCCAAATGACCGCTGGTCCTTCGCAACCTCCCAATACATTTTATAAATCGGTATACTTGGAACATATCACAGCACTTATGTAGGGGTGCTAAACATCATAGCAACCATGTTGACGCCATCCCTGCGTGTGCTCTTTAATAGTGTCACATATCTATCCTTGTGTTTCTTCAAAGTAACCGTGTTAGCGCCATAAAGTTTATGCTTTTCTATTAAAGCCACATGTCTATGTTCGGGTTCTTTCATGAATCTGCGTGTTCCTTGTTACTGATATGTATGCTTAAGTATACTGCGTTGCGTGTGGGAGTGAAGACGTTATACAGTAGAACGCACGTTATACAATACAATCGCAGTTAGAATTCAATTAGGCTATACAATATTTGTGATATATATTTGTTTTATTGATCGCCGTTTACAGTGCGTACTGAATGTTTTAAAGTTCATTCGTCAATGGCCACCTGAGAGTTAAAGACGCATATGTAAAGGCTGAAAAGTCAGAAGATAAAATACCAGTTTGAATATCAGATGAATGAGCCGATTTTGCAGGAAAAGAAAGATGAAAAGAAAGAAAACAAAGAAGAGAAAAAAGATGACAAAGAGGAAGAAGACAAAGTCGTCGCTACCAAGTTGGACTCGGATACGCCATCCAAGCTTATGTTGGCTTACACTGCTCAAGTAATTGGAATTTATAAACCATCTTTAGTGAATTTAAGTACAGCAACACACCAGACTTGCAATAGTGGTCATGCCTGGTGAATACACTAAGTTAGCGCAATGCACATGGTTGACTGCTTCTTTTTCCTGAGGATTAGTTTATTGAATTAATTTCTTTTTGACTGACAGTTATTTCCGGAATCTTGTCGCAGGCCTTGGTGTGGACTTACTAAACCACCAAGCCGCTCACTCGCTCTTTTAGCATAACATTCAACTCAAATAGAATTTCTGTTATGCACAGACCGTATACTACGACATCGGCTTTAAATAGATTTTGCGTTTCGCGAAAAAAGTTTAGCATCAGGTCAATTCGATTTCCCATCTGTTTCTAACACAAACATGCCTTTCAAATCAAACTTTCCTCTAACTGATTAAAAGTCTGTGAAAATCGTTTATGATGTTTCATTATACAAAACAAAATATATAAAAACTGTTGGACTTCAACACGTTTTCTTGACAGAAATTCTTATTGATACGAAATTTTTTAGGTTTATAAATTTTGTTTTTTTATTTTTTTTGTTGTTGAAATTCACAGCGCCAGGTTGCCAGAAGAAAACGTAAAACTGACTAGTTTTGTTTTAATTCCCTTAAGTACTTAAATTTAAGTCGTAAGTGTTATAACATTGTCCATCTTGAGTATTTTCCCTGCAGGTTGTTTTCAGATTGGCAATTGAGATCACATTTATTGTCGCTCAATTGAATATCTACGTCTACAAGTTCTGGGTTCCAGAATTGTTCAAATGTGCACGATGGCCTTGTCCAAATGTGGTTGACTGCTTTGTAGACAGACCGAAGGAAAAGACCATTATGCTGTGGATCATGTTTGGTAAGCAAGGCGTGTATCTGAATTAAAGGTTATCTCCTGCTCGTTTCATTTCTATATCACCTTTCTGTGACTAAAGCATTTTGTTTGTACAGTAGAACAAAAGCTTACTTGTCTCAATCAGGATTTTGTTGATAGTAAAACTTGCTGCTGTGAAACTTGCTGCAAAAATATCATTTGTTTCCTTTGCTGGCGGTGTATTTCTTATTCAACTCTTTTGGATTCAGTTTGCACACATGGCAGTGTTTCTCCTGTTAAAAGGACATAATAAGTGTAACCGGTCCTTGAGTAACTAATATTTCCAAATATATGGAATCTTTCTTTTATCTTGCAAAAACGTAATATTTTGTTGTTTTCTTATCCCGAATAAGAATCGTTAAGCTTTCCCCAAACAATGCATCGGTTAAAACCTTTTTCAAGCATTCTTCTGTGAATAGGGCTGTTCTCGACAGAATAGTTCGAGCACATATTTACAACACATGATCTTGTCTGACATATTTCAACTCAGACATTCGTGGTTTTTCCCACATTCTGCATTTTCTCACACGCCATTCTCAGAATCAAATGTTTTTTTTGACGCCAAACAAGAAATTGTTTAGATTCTGTGGAAGTGCAAAATTATTTCATTAAAAGTTTAAATATGCGGATGATTAATTCTACATGGGATTTTTGCAGAACACATTGCGTTCCACTTGGTTTACAGAACCTAAGAAAGCATAGAACGAATGTCTGATCAGAGCCATGCACTTTTAATGAATTCAGGTTAGCCAGCAGGGCATTGTGCTGTGCCTGAGTAATAACACAACTGCTCCTTCTTCATCTTTTGGGCCAGTTCTTGTAACCACTGCTTGGCCGCACTCGATCTCTGGGCAGATGTTGAGCAGCCATTCGATAGACTCATCGTCCAGAACCGTCAGACCATGCAGTCCATGAGGAGGTCGATGTATTGGTCAGTGGAGGACAACATGGTCGACGGTTTGTTCTTCTGCGCCACACAGGAGGCCATACCCCATTTGTACAAGCAGGAGCGGAAACGCCAGACAACGGTGCGCAGGCGGTTAAGCCGGCCCCCGGCTCTGCTTGGGAGGGTCATTCCAGGAGGGTAGGTACCGATCTTTGGAATGAAAATGCGGAGTCCTGTGGGGTTGTCCGCCTACTCCGCATTCCATTGGTGATCCGCCCAGTGCGCCGCACGGCGGGTATGGGCGGAGGCCCAAATGGGTGTCTCGATTTGAGACGCCGTGCATTTGCACTCGATGGACTAGTGAGTGCTGAGTGGAGCAGGTGTCCAGGATCCATGACACTGCGTGCTAGAGATAGTGTGCCTCCTTTGCGACGAAGCTCAGCAGGTTGGATGCCTGCGAGGATTGGAAGGTTGTCCGCTGGTGTAGGACGCAGGCATCCAGTCACAATTCGCAAGGC
>JGI24159J19872_10000290_pt1 | contig 40600 bp, 20 predicted proteins | sample Ectturendosymbi4_FD_19872 | JGI IMG/M metagenome (IMG submission 19872) | reverse complement strand
TGGAGACAGTAGCTCCACCTCAAAACGTCACCAGGGTTCATAAATATTCGCTTTGGGAACCATTGCGATCTTGATGAGATTTCGCAAGTGAGTAGCAGTCGTTGGCATTCGACATTTTCTTGAATCGTAATTAATTGCATCCATTGACATTTGACATTTCGTAATTGTTACTTAACATGCCGACCTCAATTTGGCGCCCCCAAAACGCTGCGCCCGGGGGCAGATGTCCCCCCTTGCCCCCCTCTTGTTACGCCACTGTGTACGAGCCGCGATTGCTTCTCGCGAAAGTCATTTTGTTGCAAATCTGGTAGGCCTACCGTGCGAGCAGTTGTAGTTATTGCGTTAAAGGATAATAGTTGTGGATTTAACGTTTGGTGGTTTCCTTTTTTGGAGAGGAAACAGTGAGTTCTTTATGTTGTGCATTAATATGGTTTTATCTTCTGTTGCAAAACAAAACCAACACTACAGGAGTCGCTCTACTGCTCTACGGCAAAACTGTCTGGAAGTAGACTGACAGAATTAGTATACTGTACCAAGTGTAAACAGCAGCTAGCAAAAATTAAAACTCTACCGAAGCAAGGGGTCAGGGAGGTGCCTGGTGGGGGTCCCAAGTAATATCGATGAGATATATATTGTTGGGCATGCAAAAGGAGCGGCGTACTCAAAACCTCGTAAAAGTGCATTTTGTTGTTAATAATACACGCAATACAAGATGAAAACAGCCATAACAAAGACAGAAAGGCCTGTCTTGTGTCTGCACGAAAACTTTTTCCAAACAGCAATCTTATCCTCAGTAGTGTTCAAGAGTTTAAGATGCCACAAGGGCGTGAAGCATCATGGTTTTTTGCCAAGTGGCTAAAATCTTGGGAGCTAGTCAAGCTTCATCTGGATCCAGCATTTATAATGTACTTGTATTTGGTCACAATCGCGTTACTGAACGATCTGTGTAGTCTGTTGCTACGCCCTTACGGATAAAAAGAACGTGGTGGTCAAGAAGATTGTTGAGTCAACAGTAGCTTATATATCTTAGCAATTTGGACGGTACCATATTTAATTAATATTTATGGGAAACGTTAACAATCGCCAATGTGCAACACAACTATGTTGAAAAGGCTATTTGCAAACATGCAAGACAATGCTATTCATACGGGTCATCGACATATGCAAGACCAAGGCTTATTGTTATGTTTTATTCCAATTTTGGTAATAACCTGCGCAAAGCATGAAGCCGTTGAAGATTGTGTTATTTCAGAAATGAAAGAAATCGGGGTTGAAAAACAAAAGAATCTTTTATTTAAACAGTTTTTTTGTTTTAAGTAAAATGTTAGGGACCCGATTTCTCTGATTCTAGGGGCACTATGATAATTCTCTGATTCTAGAGGCCGATGATAATTTTCTGATTCTAGGGACCCGATTTTCAATTCTAGGGACCCGATTCGGGTCGCTAAAACACCTTTAAAAACCCTGATTTAAAGCTTCTCAGTGATGGTCCTCTCTCTGCAAACAAACAGCACAATCATGGCTGTATACGGGTTAAAATGAAAGTTCCTTAGCTCTTTTTACTAGTGCAGCAAAACTGGGAAACATCGCTTTAGGTATAAATGGCGTAGTACGTAGTTTGGAGCAAAGAAGTCACGTTGAGTCTATGATGGGGCAAATTGGACAGCAACGCAATCCTGGCTGACATAACATGGCACACCACACATCGTTGATTCATAACTATAGATATGTCCTCTCTTGAACATAAGGACCCTGCTCAAAGCAACTGACCTGCTGCTGGTTAACTAGTATTTTTTGATCAGAGAAGTTAGAGATTGACGAGGATGAAGAAATCCAGCTGTTTCTTATTCCTGGTGGAGCAATGGAGCCTTCTCGAACAGATAGCGGCACAACGTGCTTGGCCATTATATCCTCTTGTCTCTGCTTCTGGCGATCAACGTTGGAAATTCCCAGCACGTAAAGACCATGGGACTCTTTGAGTGGATTCTGACTTGAGTGGGAGTTCGGTGCTGTAACGTCCACAGCGTACAAGGAGTTATCATCGCTTCCCATCGCCAGCGCAGCACATGCCGCGGAATGATCAGGGTTTTGTTTTTGTTGGAACGACGACGACAAACTTTTCCTGTTTTTTTTGGAGCAACATATTTCAGAACAGAAGCACTCGCTGCCATTACCGTCGTCAGAAGTACCCCCTATGTGGGGGACTTTGCCTGCAAATGATAACAAGCCGGTTTACAAGCGTCGTGTCCAAAAGAACGCACAGGTGGAAAAACAAATTTCAGGCAGATGATAACACTAGCTATTAACAAAGATATAATTATCACAAAAGATATTTGGGTTTACAGCATTTGTGCTTGCCGACAAGGTGTTGTTTTCATTGAAAAAAAAGAATTTTTATCCAGCATGCGAATGCAGAATGGCCACTAAAGTGTTTACTTCTGGTTTGGAAAAATCAGTTGAGGGCAGCAATCGAGTGTTATTCCAAAGGCAATCGGTTGTCAACAGACCTGTAGCGAAGAGTCGTTTTCCAAGGCTAGGTCCCTTGATCATTTGGGAATTTGCCCCAAACGATCAAGCCTTCTCAATTTATGACCGCTATGAAATTAATAAGCTTTCATCGACGCTGATTTGATTCTTCAGCATCCCCACCCAACTCGAAAGCCCCTAAGAGACCAGGTTGGCGACCGATCTGTTCTAAACTTACGAAAGCTCGTACTCCAGTTATCTTGTTCGCAGCAACACCACATATCCCTTGCAAGCCAATAAAAAGGGTTACTACGAAGTCTGAACAAAACAAATGAATACGTAAACGTCAGGCTATTTACCTTGTGGAACACACGGTTGACATTTGGATGGAGTTTCAGTGTGGTAATGACGAGGAACCGTTCCATATTTCGATGAATCGGTAGCATTAACATAAAATGCTGAGAACCGCTTATTGTTTTGCTCTGACCCACAAACGTCATGTGAATGCCAGAGGGAAGCGGAACTACGTTTGTCGGTCGTACAGTTGCAGCAACATAGTTTATCATTATACGAACACGATCTTGCGTACATCAAACTGCCAATATCGCTGCAAGCTCGTTCAATTCCCTCGTCACGATAGCTTACGCGATAATCTGCAATTTGAGAAATCGTTGTGTATTAACGCAATTTTGCGTATACAAAGAAAACAGCATGTGCGGCGTTATGTTCCAGCTACAAAAACAACTTTCGCTTTATGTTTGTCAGCAAGTGATGTTACCTGAAGGTGGTAGCCGGAAGTCGTATTTGTGAGATTGGCCTTCGTATTTTAGAGCTCTGTCATTACTTGGATGTGCATTTCCATCTGATCGCATCGATGCGCCAAGGCCTTTAAATTCAAATTAACAATATCAGAAACGTAGAAATCCTGAATGCATGGTTTGCTTACGACCGTGGGACAAAACACGTACGCGCAGCAGGCAAGTTAAAACATCAAATCTGTTTCATAGTGTATTGTATTTATTAGCATGCTACGGGCGGTAAATTGGTGACGGTGTGGTAAAATGAATAGAGCATGGTTACTCCTGTTTTCACTATTTTGCTTGACCTATGTATTCAATCTCAAAACGAGGCTGAAGAAGTGGCCTGTGAGCACTTTATGACTAACGTAGTACTCTGAATATTGGTGCTACCTTCAAATGTTTTTGCTGCGATTGGAGAGCGCCAGCGGCAAGTGCGCAAAGCTTCACACTGTGATCCCATGTCGAGCTCACTCTGTTACTGTTTGTTCGCGCTGCTGGTAGATGCTATTCTGGAGCACATCCATTTGTGGTGGCACGCATGCGAGGCCGCGCCGGTCGAACGACCATACGCTGTGTTTGACTTAGACCAGTGGTTTTCAACAAGGGTCGTGAACCATTGTTGGAGGAGGTCCCGAGTAGATAATTTTTGTGCACACAACTGTACTATATTTGCTTTGAGTTTTAGATGGGGGTCGTTGGGTTAGTGGGTTACTGTACAAAAAAGGTTGAAAACCACTGGCTTAGATTTTGCAAATTTCTCTTATCACAATTTAGACCATAGGGATACACAACCTTTTTGCTATGGCGGGTCGCGTTGGGTATATTTTTATAGCACAGCAACCAGTGAGTTCAAGATGTCATTGATTTTTTTTTGTATTACTTCTGTTCTTTCTTCCACCCACGAGCCTAGCCTGCTTTTATACTTCTGTTTGTTTGGCCATCTTTCTACTAAGCATGGCCGCAACCAGCTAATATTTTCCCGGGGGAAAGCATCATAACATGTTGTACCAGTAACTTTTTGTTGTACCTAACAACTAAACATGTTTTTGAAAATTTCGGGTGGTAATTGCCCGGTTAGCCTATTCTCATACAGGAGACAAAGGAGTGTTTAATTAATGCACAGTAGTGATAACTTGTTTTTTAGATTGCATGAGCACGGCCGCATTGATTTTAATTGAAGGCTGCAGTTTGTGCACCTCTGTTTTAGCCATTGGTTATTGAAAAATGTAGGCCTATGCATTTGTAAATCAAACACGCTTCGCTTTCCTCTAAGATATGTTTGTTCCGCAGAATAGTGAAATACAATGCTGATTTGAAATGCAAATGAATAACTTTACGAAGCTATACAAACATGGTTAATAAAAATAGTGGAACTATGAAATTTTGTAGCCAAAGCTTTGTGAAACCGACTATGAAACTAAAACCAGCAATCTGTGAACTGTTTTTAGTTTAATAGAAATATTTTCAAAGCTTAAACTCAATAAAAATTTACGGCACGTTTATTTTCTTGGGATGTAAAATGAATATGGAAAATAATTGTGTGGCAATTCAAGCACAGTCAGCATCACTAACTACCTACCACTTGCATCACTGCCACTAACGTATGAAACACGCCGCTGTGAAGTTAATACTTCTCTCTCAGCTTCATTGCCAGCAAGACTTTCATTTGGAGTAGCCAGGCCCTCACTTTCCGTGTTTACGCCTAAAAAGTGACAAAATATTGCGTAAAAAATCAGTGTTCTTGATCACCTTCAACAGCAGCTTAGGGCAGGAAACTAGATTCTTGAAGTAGCGTACGCATCAATTGCAGGGTTTGAGTTTGACTAACCAGACAAGCTATTAGTATGGTATAACCAATTTGTTTTGCAATATTGTTGGACACTGATTTTGCTTAAATTTTTTTTAAATGAGGCGCACACGGAATCCGTCACTACCACTGGTTTTCCAAAATGTTACTCACTTCTTGGCTTGAACACGAATCTTCGACGAATTCTCGGTACAAGCACGAAGAGTAAAACTACTGTTATAATCAAAATTCCACCAACAGCACCAATGACTGGTATGAGGCTGACGGTCAGACCATAATCTGTCGAGACAAAACAACATATTTAAAAGCTGTGAGAAGTATACATGTTAAATGCATGGCAGTGAACACACACACACTCTAAGAATGTTTTGTCTTACAAAATGGAAGGGTTAGTAGCAAGGTTACAAAATGTCCCCGCGCGCTTTTTATTGAAATTACCGCCATGATGCACCACAACATTTCAGTAAGTAAAGTCAAAGCAACAATAAAAAGTTGTTGTTCTGCAAACTACTACCCCGTCACGATGCTTGGATCATGCAAATTATAAGCACCAGCATGAATAACTTTTCTTGTGACCAAAAGCCCATTGTACAACTGTATCTTGATTTGTTTGATTCAGCCGATATTGTTGGCTAACAAGACACTTTAAGTGTAGTGTGCAGGAAACCATCTGACTAAAACAATTAATTAATCTGTGAGAAAACAGGACATCAAATAAAGTGCAACTGTTCGAAAGCTTTCTGATTAGCTTCGTATATAGATGAGTCACTTTATCTTGATAAAATAGGTGATGTTTGTACAGTGGTCCTATGACTTCAGCAACAGTTAACTGTTAACTTTCAAGACTCTATGCAGAACCGTAAATAGCTTGGGACACAAGGGGCCGAAGAGCTTTCTGAGATGGGTCCAAATGTCCAACACATTTTTCCAGGGAGGGCTAAAAATTTTCTAGGGGTTTCGGGTCTGGCTCTATGTCTTGCATTATTTTCGACGATAAACGTGAAGTCGATCGCTGCATGCGAAGCGCACAAAATGTCGTACCTGCTGTGTCTGAAGATTGCAAAGCACTCCCTGCAACATGTAAAAGCAAAGTGAAAGTCATTTGTGTTAAAGCTATTAAAACAATCGAAAACATCACTGAACAGAACTGCAAGGAGTTTTTGACACTGTTGTAATGGTAGAGTGCGAGTGCACTCGCTAATTACACAAAAACAATAGTTTGCTATAATGGCGAAAACACAAAAAATAACTTAGTGGAAAAACAACTTCCAACTTAACAGGCCGAGCAATATAAGGAAAAGAAAACGTTGGAGCTATATACCGCTGTAAAAAAGTTCTCATTGACGGTGGGAAAAAGACTGAAATAAGCTTACTCATGGTTTTGGCTCGAACAGAATGCGACGGCTTGCTCTGGCCCAGTTCATTGACTGAGCGAATTCTAATGGAGTATGTGGAATCGGGTTGAAGATTTTCGATGGTGCAAAACGCTTGGCGATTTCGTATGCTGACGTCGATCCATCGTTCTTTGTCATTTGTGTTGTATTTTTTATCGGAAAAGCTGCAGACGAGATCATAAAGCAGAGTTTGATCATAACCTGGCACAAGAGGCAATTAGTCTTCACAAAAGGCGACCTAGTCAAATCAATCCGCAAATTTCCCAAGTCCTGAAATCTGCAAGCAATACTTACGGGTGCAATGCTGAAGGACTGAAGCATGGACAGAGAAAACAACCTACAGACTAAAATGGATAAATCAAAAACAGTAACTACGGCAAGTAAAAACTGGAAAATAGGCCGTTCTAAAACAACTGCTTTCACCAGAACTGAAAAACTATCTGACTTAAATTACGGAGCAACAAAACAGCTGCGTAATTACGCCGCGATGACTCAACACAAGCGTTAGTAAAATGCGCAAGCCGAAAGGCGGTAGGCAGACGTACTGCAGGGATGCTAAACCTTGGTAAGTGCAAATGCAGCAAGAAAGGGGTCAAACAAATTGGCAAAGCAGAATAGAAAGAAACTTAATGAACATCGTTAAGGTGTACAAGAATTACTTCACGCGAAGGATGATCGTGCTTTGAATATTAACTAATGCGTTTTGTTTGCATTTTCACACGCATCCAGAGACTCAAACTGGGTTGTTCTGCAAAAGTAACAATGTAAGAGACGTAAGTAGGCTAAGTGATTTAATAGGAATGCCATGAAACACTGCATAGTGCCGCGACAAGGTCATTTGGTCGCTATAATCCCTCTTTATACATACTGTTTAATGCATATCACTCTACTCGCCATTAAATATCATAGTTTGCACATGTCAGCTTTTGCTTCAGAGAGAAAGTTTTTTTGCCTGGATTTGTGAAATAGTTGAGACAATAGATTTGTGTTTTCCATGGCAACCATAAAGTGCAGTGTTTGCAAGGCCCCGTCAAACCATTTGTTTTTTCGTCTTATTCAAAGCAAGGTGCTTCTTGGTGATTACAGTTGGTCTCATTGCGGTGAATGTTTGTATTAATCATTGCCTTCGTATTTTTTTTATAAAGTTAGGTGGGGAAACGATGTAGTCCAAACCCGTGGGTCAGCTTTCTTGTCACGTTTGAAGGCGCAGTTTTGATGCCATTGCTATCAAACCATTGCCATGTCCAAATTAAGTTGGTTTAGGCTGGAGAAGTAATCTTCTTTCCTTTGTTTGAATCGTCTCAATCTTACTGCCTCTGAATTATAGGTCATACTTGGGTTGTGCGATTTACTGTGGGTAAATGCTGAAGTTAAGTGTCTGTCAAATATAATGCGTCCATTAGACATTTCTGATGCGGTTATCCAAATTATATCATCGATGAATTGGCATAAGACGATTCAAAACATTGCCTCGAGTACATCTCAAATAACGCTTTTCTGAAGCATGTTTTACGAACGAGATACTTTGGTAACAACGTGTTTGTTTACTTTATTCATTTCTGCTCAACCTCAGCTCGAATACCTAGGCGTCTCACCGTACTGTACAAATGCGCGAAGATGAATGCTTTAATACTGCATGCCAGATATCAAGAACGATTTCATGATTTGTAATGGCAGGTGTGCCTTTCCTGCGTAACCTGATCTCCGAAAAACGAGGTTATTTTGTGCTAAAAAATATTCTCATTAAAAATACTACCTAAACACAACTGTACACAAAACTACAGCATTTTCGTCGTTTTACCTTTTAAACAAACTATTTTAAGCGTGCAAGGTTACCAATGCCAGTAGCGATTAACCATCAATTTGGCAATCTCAACTATATATTCCTTCTAGTATGTTGCTGCCAATCCATTGCTCAGCTACCAGTGATATAAATTCAATTTATGAGATAAAAGGATTTTTAATTTTTAACATCAAAGGCACTAGCAGTATTAGTGTTGGGAAGATGACATTTAGGCATTGACTAACTTTTCGTACTGTGCAGTACGAAAAATATTTACTCGTCAACGACATCTGGAAGGTAATGACTACGTTTAAACGTTTTCCGTGAAAGCATAACCCTTTTATCAAAGCGATGCACTGTGCGAGTTGTATCTGAATATGGCAAGAGCCAACACTTACGTTCTGTACTGAACAACGAAAGATTGCGGCTGTCCCCCATCGAAACCGGGGTGCCATGAAATGAAAAAAGCCGTGTCTGTTGCGTTTTCCACTTTAACATCATACGGGGGCTCTGGAGCACCTGCGGAATACATAAACAAAAATAGCCTCGTGTATACCAGGAAAATCATATTACAGCCAAAAATTGTTTTTGCAAAAGAAGCAAAATCCAACTTTTAACTGGTATTTATTATGACTTATTCTCGCACATCAGTCACAAAGAGTAAACAAAAATATTTGAATCTGCAGGAAAACACGTTATTTTCAGAAACATTTTGTAGATTAAGTGTTCACTTGTTTCAATGTTCCTTGCAAGCAGAAATTGAACTCAGAAACTGGTACCCCTCGTGGCCGCACAAGATCAAGAAATGGAGAAAATTTGTCGGAAAAGATCATTGTCGAACTTTTCGTTTTTGAATAACATTACCAAAATACAAAAACCGCTGTTTAGTCGCTGCTTAAGGACTACTACGTAGAGATACTTAAAATACGCTACCCTTCCTGCACAGGTCACTAATACTACTGTATGTCTTCAACCTTTTCAGGTAACATCTTTTTAGCAACGCGGTTGGTAATCGCAGGCGCACAAGGCCAAGTCGCATCCTCAACTTACCATGGCTTACTGGGGCGTTTCCAGGCCATAAGCGGACATTAAAACAATTAAGAAAGTTTTCTCAAACATTTCTGATCTTTAAAAAGTAACTTGTTGAATGTCGAAAAAATTTTAATAATAAAAAAACAAACACAGGTCCTCGCTGAAGAAACGCGTGGGGTAGGTACAGAAATGGCACTAAAAATACACGAAAAAAACGAAATTCCGCCAACAAACTTTTTTGGCAATCTGTACTAGAGTCATGTCGAAAATTGCAGAATTACATGGAAAAGAAGTACATAAGGGAAGGTAATGAAAAGTTGTTACTTTTCGGAGAAAAATCGTCCAGGGACGTACTTGCCAGTGACTCCCGACAGGACGTCAATCAGGATTAAAAAGCCGGATTAACTCAGCGCAACTTCCCCGCAAACATGGTACTTTGGCCATAGATCTCCAAGATTACCTTTCGCAGTCTCAGTCATTTTGTTGCACTGCAGGTGATCATGGGCATCCCTGCCCACATTAAGAAAACCCCCTTTTCTCAAAAAATAAAAACCTTTTTGCAGATTTTGATGCAACTGCTCGAAAGTACCATTTGAAAAAAATCAGCTACTGGACGAATGGGGTTGATACGTGCTTTTTACATCTTTGAACAATTTAGTTGAAATTTGACTTATCCTGCTCGACCTACGATTACCTGAGCAGGGTTAAGCCGAATTTGTAAAGCGCCTTGTAGTTGCAGGTGTTACATGCAAAACATTGTCGAACGGCAGCCATACGCTCCCTCGTGTTCTGGCGTCATTGTGACAAACTGAGTACATTTTTTCAGTATCTAGGGAATGGGGAGACCGATGTTTTTTAATGTTTTTTAACAAAGAAACGTGTGGAAACAAATCTTCGAAATTTCGTGGAGCTTCTTACCTACTCCAGGATCATGCGCTTGGATGTAATATGCCATATAAATCTTAACCCGCATATTCACATAAATATTTGTCTTTTACATGCCAAAGAAAATTTTAGACAGCCAGTTGAAGTAAAAACAGTTCAACAAAAATTTTGCGTTTTAAGATCTGCTGGGAAGAACCGAAATTTTGCCTACACAGACGTAACCTATGTGAGGAAATTTCGACCTGCTTACCTCGTGGAACAACGAGCATTTTCATTTGATCCTCCCCAATTGCATTTGAAACTGAACAGTAATACAAAGAAATGATATCTTCGTCGATGTGAGTACGTTTCGTGCTAATAAACATCCTACTCTTGTATACGTCATCCGCAAATGATGCTTCGTCCTTGACGTACCTTTAAAATGATTGCACATTGTCACCTCCATTATAAATCACTCTACAGGTTACTATTACATAGGAATAACCGTAAACGATAGCACCACCAAATTTTCACATAAAGTTCTAAGCAAGAAAAGTTGGTTACTGCAGGTAACCGAGCAATGCAACTATACCACAACAAATGTCATTTGCTGATGAACCACGTTCAAAAGCAAGAAACGCAGGAAGTCATGTCAGGGGCGTAACATGGTTAGATGGCGTCTGGGCAGGAAGCAAGTTAGGCGCCCCATGTTCGAACCTGAGGTCTTTCGGAAGCAATTGTACTGTACTGAAGAAAGTACTTGTGACATTGTTGGGACTTCGGCACCCCCATAATGAGTCAGTGACCGGCGTCCGGGGAATTGTGCCCACCTTCCCCCCTCGTTGCGCCCCTGTGTCATGTACTTACACTGACGAGGTCTAGCAACGCAATAGAGCCGAACCCCTCCTAGCATCACTGAAAGTTGTGCTGTTGGGACTCACCTTCTTTCAGACACATCCGACCCGCCAAAGAGGATCTTTGATCCATTCTTGAATTTCCAATCAAATTCTACGTGCGGATTTCCAGCGGCGGTGCACACCAACGCAGCCGATATAGGTCCGCCGTTCGGAGGTTGTCTGGCAACTTTATGAGTTGACTTAGCACGATCGATTCTGGCACCAACTTGCGACAAAAAATAACGATCATTGAATAAAAGCATAACCAGCGCTTCAAAACATCTTAAATTTCGGATTTAACGATTTGTATAAAGAAACACCCACCCAACACAACCTGCAAAAACTAAATTAAATTATCATGCAGTTATTATTGCAGGTCATATTTAAACCTTAAATTCCATTTAGTGGTGCTCTGTTATTTTTGCTTCTAAAACAGGTTTCACAGGTGTATTTTCTTTTACGCAGGTGGCCTTCCAATTTTTATTTATTTCTACTCGTGTGTATACTTGCATCTCGGCTTTTGTTGTAGAATCCGGTGTTGTTATTTTTACACCTGTACTCTTTCAAACAACATTCCAGTTTTGGGTAATATCGGCACTTGCAATGCAACAGTGGCGTAGCCAGCCCAAAAATTTGGGGGGCTAAAATGTATGATTAGGCGAATAACACTATTTTGTTTGGAAAAACGCTTCTCAAAGCGCAAACTTACAATATTTTCCAAAACTTTTGGGGTGCCATGGCCCCTTTCGCTCCCCACTGGCTACGCCTATGCAGTGTAATAGCAGTTTTGATATCAATACTGATTTCAATCCGCTGTTACTGTACAATAATCACGTATCGCACCAAACCGTAGATTTCAATGTCAAACTGCTAAACAACGCAACATGATAAAAGCCGACAATGGATAAGACACTCACATTTCACTGACAAGCGAATGTTTTTCACTGCTATTTGTCCAACACCATTATATGCAGAACATCGGTAATTTCCTCGGTCGGTCGCCGTTACGTTTGTCAAATGCAAGGTGCTTCTGCGTTTCTGCGTGAAACTTTCATAGATCTTCCTTCCAGTTGTAGGAATCTGGGAAAAACGGAACTTAAAACAACTCATACAAATATTTTGTAACTTGCGAAGCAACTGTTTTCTTGGAAGTGTTCGTTTTTTCACGTTGGGTATAGTATATCAATAAAAAGATTGTTATAAATTTCTTCATCATAAGCAGGTGATCGGTGCACTGCTAAGGCATACACGCACAACGTTTTCTGACCTCTTTTGCCCATGTAACAACAGCATGCGTATGGGGATGAGTTTCGAAGTCACATGTAAAAGTTGCTTCTTCTCCCTCTTGTACTTCTGCAGGTCCAGAAAGTTTCACAATTTTCGCAGGGTCTACAACATTAAAATTTAAATTTTACACGCACTAGACGAGGCGACTTTGCATTCGTCTGTAGTTCAGTTTGGCGACGCGATTCTTTTACGATTACGCTATGAAGAAATTTCTAGTACAATGCTTAGGGTGCGTAAATATTTGAGATAGTTCTAGTTTCAGGCCGCTGACCACACTTAAAAAGTATTGCGGCATGTAATGCAGTACTAACGTAATTTTCAATTGACGTATTTCAATACAGCAGTTTTTGTTTAGCTGAATATTGCAGTGCTGAAACGAGCATGACTGTCTGAATATGTTTCAGCCAAATAAGTCCTAAACTTAAGAATAATTTAGTAAGCTTCATGAATTTCTTGGTCAAAGAATAACTCTTAAATTAGATCTGAAAGTACTGTAAAGTCCATTCACCGCATAGTTACAAGCAATAACACGTGACTGGTTTATCAACATGTCTACACCGAACATTATGAAGACAAACCGACCAGCAGCTTAGTGGAAAGAGTCATAGCTCCATAATGTTCACGATTTTTTCGAAAAAACTAGCGTTTTTCTACAAATGTTCACCACCGGTTTCGTATGTAGTCATAGAAGCAACAAAATCAAATCTAGTGAGCAGGAACACCATGAAATTTAAATTTACGACCTTCATATGGACTTGTTGTGTCACGAAAAAATGGCTTTGCGTACACACGTTTTTTACGTATTTAGAAGCCTACCCGCATACACAACGCTTTTGAAGCATAAGTATGAAACATCCTACAAAGCATGCGCGTAAAAGCGCGTAAAAAAGAGAAAAACTACTACATTAAATGATGAAGAGAAATGTTTGCATTCTCAACCCTAAAGCTAAACGTGGTGAAACCCTCTGGAAATAACGGAAGACACATTGCTCGAATTGCAAGTCAGCAATCGCCATAAACATAGCCAGACCTAATCCGGAAATACGCTCAATGCAACTTATAATAAAATTGGTGAAGTTGTATGAAGTTATAAAAATTATCTGAGTTTAAGGTATATTTATTTGATAGCGTTTTCTGGCGTTCCAAACTGCGTGGTAGTCTTAAACACTGTTACTTACACAACACCTCCACGACAACAATGACTTCAGTGGATCCCATTGAGTTCTTGACGTCGACTTTGTAAACACCCGAGTCACTCCTTCGCACATCGACGATTCTGAGAACACCTTCGACTGAGGACCATGAAATGCGCTCATTCACCAGGAGCGGGCGTTTCTCCCATCGAGCGGTGAAATAAGGATCAAATGCGTCACGATATCTTGGGGATTCGTTTAGTCCATTGCCCGAAAGCATCCTCCACCAGCGAAAAGACAGAGGTGTTGGATTTGCTTGTATGGGTACTAAAATTTCTAAAATCCCGCCTTCAGTACCGTTAAAGTGCATTTGGGAACGATCAGCTTGAGGAGCAAACTTGACATCCAACTTCGCAACTTCGTCAACTGATTGCTGAAGATCTGGATTTGTCGCTCTAATAAAAAACAACGACCAGACTAAATTCGCTTTAACTTGCTGTCTCCACAGCTACATGCAATAGACAATACGCAACAATAAATTGCTCATGTCTTGCGCAGTGGGAATAGTCCTTAAAAATTAAGTTTCTTTAAAATTTAAATTGCGTTTTTTTCTACATTTCCCATTTCAGAACTGTTTTGAAATGAACCAACTGTTCTACGCGTACTTCTTTAACCTTTTAAGCAAATCTAATGCAGTACCCCAACACAAGTAGTCAATGTGACAATTAACGGTTAAATTCATGACAATAAAATCTGGTCTCTACTCATGAATCGATTCATGTCTGGCTTATAAAATCCAACTACAAGATCTTCAGACCTAGGGTTTAACGTGCTCCAGTCCCCTATTAACAACTTGCACTTTAGCTCAATAAACAGGGATGTAAATATTTGTAAGCCCAGTTTTCGTATACATTCATTTCTTTATCCAGAAGATGTTAGTATATGTACTATGTATATGGTGATTCCAATTATAGTTGCTTGTATAATTTTAAACATTGTATAAGTTCAGCCTCCCCTACCTAACTCCTCACAGCACCCGACACATTTAATGTCAACACTACCCACTTGCATACTACAGACGAATGGTGGTACCGAGGTAAAGCTCGGAAAACCAGTCGGCTCGTTGTGGTGTATCCATAATTCTTTCCTCGCTGGCTGGTTGATGAAATGGAGCCATTCATTGCCCTTGCCATCGATGGTGTAATTAATAGCCCATCGCGATACCTACAGGGTTTACGTTTACGAATATCATTGGTTGAAGACAGATACCTCTAACATTTTTGCAAAACAAAGTTCAACAAGCTTTTTTAAATTCTAATTGATCAACCATGCATGAACGGTTAGTTATATTTAAATACATGGAGGTTTCGAAAAAACACTCAAAAAATAGCTCTTGAAACACTCAAAGGAAAATACACATTACACAAGCGAAAAAAATTGAAACCAAAACTTCCGTTGAAATGGAAAAACGTCGGCATAAATTATAGCGAAAATGTTTTACCCGTTATAAATGTTTCCAGAACTTCCGACATCTGACCACAACGACAAATCGCTGTAAGTGTTTTGTAATTCTAAGCACAATTCAGTGCATGGGAAGAGCTAAAGGAGCCTTCCACTGCTGGTGAGTGCATTTAGCTGAATGGAGCATTTAAAACAAGAAAATCGGTCTGATGTTAAAGTACAAATGTAACCAACAGGAAGATTTGATTTTTAACGGTTAGAGTTAACGTCGAGATGCCTAACTCACCAGGTTATTACTGGAGATGGAAAGCTCGACGCGGAATTACAAATCATCCTCACCATGTGACCGCTGCGAAGATTTGTAGGGAACATCTCCAAAGATACGTTGGAAGGCGGAAACATGACCTAAATTATGTGCCAAAATTCTGCTTTGTTATAAGGTGTCAGGTTATAGGGGATGTTAGTGCAAGACGTTTGATATCCAAAAATAGAACAAGCACAAGTTGCACCATTAAAATTTGTTACTTCACAAAAACTATAAAACCATGGCCTAAAAATCGTTTCTGGCGCATTACCAAACTAAGACTGATAGCAAGAAACAATACACATATACTACTAGTTTACAAGGTTTTTATCAAAGTGGGCGATATCGTCCTTAACGTTAGAGGTTGACATGGGAAGACATGTGGAAAACGAATGGAGTTACAGTGGAAAATTACAAAGGGCGAAAACGCTAAACCGATAATTTACTATTTGCAAACTTACAAACTTCATGATACGATTGCTTGGGTTAAGTATAGCATTAGAAATGGCATTACTGCGCTGTGTTTCGGCCACCTTCTTATAGTAGCCTCGTAAGATGTAACCGAGCGTCAAACGTGCATAACACAAATGCAGGATAGTTCACCGGAAATTGAAGAAGGTCGCTGAACTTCGTTAGGGTCGAGGATCGATGATGTAGTTCAGTGCCATGTAGCAGCCGAATATCGACTCAATTGGAAAAGCTAGAATGTGGGTTCTATATTTCCCACATCATATTTGGTTGAAAAAAGGTTTGACTATGGCTCTCATGCTCCCAAAGCTCAAAAACCGCTTATCTAAGCGAGATGATCTACGCGTTTTCCCCACTAAAATGTCTCCCTATATTACGAAGCTTTTGTGAATTTCACCCATCACACTGAATCGAAGGGGCCAAACCATGTGTACATTTCAATAAATTGTTACCTTGTGCTTAGTTTGCCGTGCAGGGCGTGAGGACGATAAAGACGTGTCCGAAGTGATAAGGGGGAAATGGGGCAAACTTATGAAACACTGGTCTAAATCAAATCGCCAACGTTGACCAATTTACAAAGTACCTTAAGCTGAACGCTGGTTCTTCTTGCATCTTCTAGAGCTTCATGCGTTATTCTGCATTCAAAACGTCGCCCATTGTCAGAACGCCTCAGTTTTATTTCTATTACGTTGCACGTTACATCATCGTCGATGCACTTTTGTGCTTGTTTTGATCTCACGTGGACAATATGATCCCTCTCGTCTTCAACCAGTTGATTATCGCTGTACCAGCGCAATCGAGGTTTGGGATTTCCTCCCTATAACACGAAAAATTCCGTTGTTGTGTGTTGTTTACCAAATAACAGAAATTTAACCTTTTAACTGTGCTGATACGCCTTTTGATGTACACACGAGACACTCCACTACAGCGGTATTTTTATTTGAAATTATCACCTCACTGACATTAATCCTGAAAAGATTCAGTCTTGAAGTTAAATTGACCAGACTACGTGCGTTTAAGCATGCCTGTACCAAGACCGGCCTATCCCCATCGCCCTTTGCTCGTGTCAAGCAGCTTGTGTTTTGCAAGCCTGCAGTGGCTTGAACATCCAAAGCGTGATCCAACAAGCAACCAGTTTGGATAAAATACAAGTCGCTTACTGAATCAGCGAACCGACTAAGCCCATCATCCAATGATGTTTGCGTAATTAGCGCATTAAATATTTGCTAAAAAATATTTAAATGACCGCAGAAGAAAACGTCGATTTATGAAATCGCAGCGACAGTCATGAAGCTACACAGTCGTGCAAGGCTAGCATTGATAAACCTGCTTCGCTTTTTCTTCATGAAAGCGTTTATTTAAACCTGCCTACAAGCTGTAGCCACCGCACACGACGCTATAGTTGTCACCGGTATATCTATGGGTTGTTAAAGGATGTTGCAAGCACCGACATCCAGTTGATATCCCTGCATTATTTAGGCATATCTGCTCGTGTTTCGATCGTTCATGTTTCGATCACACATAACTGTCCAAAGAAGCCACAATAGGTGGTGCAAACGCTCCAGCCCTTCCTCCAGAACGCTTCTCTTGGTTGCCTCGCAACAAAAAACGTCCTATGAAACAATCTGACGGCATTGGACGCTCGGATAAGTAGCGCAAAACTTAACTCAAACAAAACTGAGTATGTGAAAAGCCTTAGCTTGAAAATCCGAAATTTTTCCTTCGATTAATTACTGAAAGTGCGGTATTGCTTTAATCGCAAGCGCAGACCATGATTGGTTGACAATACCATGTGTACGTTAGGTTTAAAATACCAGGAAACTTAATCCATCCGACAGTCGAGAATCATGAACTCGGCAATTTGTAGCTTCCGTTTAAGTGATTTTTGTACCCTGCTTGCAGTCACAGTGCGATTTACAGGTTTCTCATGAGTTGCCAAATGTCTTGTCCACTCTATTGTCCGAATCGAAACAGACTTAAGATGCGTAAAAGGATCAGGTCTACGAGATGAAAACTAAAAGTTTAGATACAATCTACCAATGATTCCGAAACGAGCATTTAAAGTAATGGTTCAGTTTTTTCGGCCTATGGACCATCTTTTTTACAAAGTACAGTATATCCGATGGACCATACTTTGCTATGCTGATACCTCATGAACAACTAGTCGAAACTGTATTGCACATAGGTGGTCTTAGATAATTTATTGTACAGAAAAGGTTAAAATTTTCAGGAACGTTTATCAAGAATTTATGGAACTCTCTGAGAGTGTGTGGACCACTAACAACTTTCAGGTGGACCTCCAGTGGTCCACTGCACGGTCTCGGCGAAATAACAGACACGATTTGTTTTTTGACTTGCAAAGCTAATCTGCAAGTATGAAGAGATTTTCCGTTTTTTCTGCAAAACTTAAAATTTTATCATTTGTTGCAGAACTTGTGATTGCACCCTGAAATATTCAGGTTTTAATCGACGTTGTTCTATTGCAAAGAAATGGGAACAAAAAGTCCGATGTATAGCAAATTTGCGCAGCTTTTTGGATAAACCTCTTGCCAGTGTAGTTGCGTTTTAACCAAAAGGATGAGGCTTAGAGACAAGATTAATTTCATCAGGGCAAAAGATTCAAAAGCGACTTTGATGTATCGATAACATGCTACACTGCTTTCAACCACAGAAGCATACAGCTCAGGTGACATAAGTAAAACTGATGAACAAAAACAACACCAACAGTTGTTTTATATCTATCATTACATGACAGGTGAACTCAAAGACAGTTCCTGGAAAAAAATTATTTTCGGGGAGCGAATGCTTCAAAAATGGAAGATCTGTAGATAGACATCTAATTACCAAGAATAAACATGTGTCGCAGACCCATCACGTCTGTGAGCCTTATATTCATATTGATTCCACGGTAGCGTACTTCTTACTAAGCGTGCGTACGTACGAACTTCTTTACTCCAAGACAAATACGTTCTGCGAGAATCAGAATGTCTTGGTTCTTTTCACTATCACCGAAATATTTACAAGCCTGTCGGAAGTGTTCACGGCTGAGGCATAGAGACCTCTGCGTCCCCCTTCGTGATCCTATGCCTATAGGCATCATGATCCTTCATGATAAAGATCCAAGGCATCAAGCACTATGCCAGCGCTTGAACCCAAAAAACATTCCCTGACACACAGTGGAGTTCCCGCTTCCAAGGAATAAGCAGTTCTCCTTTAAGGCTTACCGTCGATATGCACTTAAGTCGAACAATGTGGTCGGCTTTAAGGTTCCTCGCCACTGCTGTCGCCCCGTTAACTTCCAGACCGTACTTGTGGTCAAGGTGATAAATAAGGATGTCTGGCGGTGAGGGAGGATAGATAACGTTAATCCGGGTAGACACCTGCGCGCGACAAGGTTTCAATAAACGATGCTGTGCCAATGTCAATGCCAAAAATCTTTGTTTTGCCACGCACATGCAGTAACTGGCCGCCTCATCTGTTCGCAGAGGATTACGTAGTGGGTTCGTGTCAATTAAGGTTAGAAAACAAGATACAAAAATGCGCATTTACTGTGAGTACTTGCCTGTGACAACAATTTTTGGAAATTGCCAATTTTTGTATTCGGACTGATGAAAGAATTATTTACATTCCGCAATTCTCTATCGTGTTTACTTTACCAGCCGTCAAAACAAAACAATTAAATCCTACCTGGTTTTTAAATCGAAGTTGAGGGACAGCTGCAACGCAATCGTATCTCGTTTCTGAATCCTTTCTGGTTATGTGATTAAGAACAATCGAGTTCGTTGGAGGTTCGCGGTCATTTTCCGTTGATCTGCTGTTTCCTCGACCAGTTTTGACCAGCTGACGTCCGCGATACCTTTGCGTTTAACAGAGTTTATTTTATCTATTTGTGCTTGTATAACCGACAACCAGCTTCAAGTGAACTGAACAAGTGAATAAGTGAATAAGAAATAAAAAACTGAACGGACCATAGTTATTGACTTGGGGGTTTTCTATGGAGAAACATGCACTTTTGGATTACCTACTATTGTTGTGGCATACACAAAACTTCCATTAAACAGACATGCTCACTTTACGTTACGCTGATGAATAACAAAATTCACAATTACTGATGAAAAAAGATTTACTTACAATGTGCAAAACGTTTTGTACATCTTAATGGTTAGCTAAATTTTGTAAATCCATTTTAAGAGAACTTTAAAATACCCCTTGTCGCAGACAACTCAAGAGGATTGGCGCTTATGTCATTAGTGTTGTCTGAGACACGAAAACCTTTCAATACGTTGTGATCTTTGGATCGACTGCTATCAATATGCGAACCCCAACAACATGATAATCTCCAACTAATCCCATGGCCGCTGAGGCGACTATTCGAAAGAAAATTAGGATTAGGTTTTTAAGTCACTTTTCACTAACGCAAAATATTGCTGACATACAGGAGACAAAATTTTTTTATGTCACATTTCTAGCTGAAACAAGTACAACACAGCAAGGTATAAACAATCGCATCGCTGCGTGTCTTATAATCTCCAGCAATGCATCTACATGAAACCTTTACATCAGGAATTGGTATCATTGTATCGGTTATTACTTCCTAATCCGGTGCATCTCGAGTTGGTGCCCTACAAGTGAAGTGTCATTATATCCACCAAGACAAGCTAAAAAAGGAACTCTTTTAACATGCAAAAAGGTTAACGTTGCCACCAGCTTATAACTGTGATAAAGGTCCTGCACGCATTCACTTGCCAAGGATGCCGTAGAAAACGTTGAAAACCACTGCACTGATTTAGAATTACATCTGAGGGATGCTTGCAAAAAAAGTTCAGTCGTAGCACAGATTCGAGAATCAGTGGCTATAATTTCGAAAATGGAAGGGAAGTGAAGTGAAGTGAAAGTAGTTCACAAATCCATTCCATAGGATATTTCGTATGAACGCAACACTCCACTGAAACGCACTAACTCCATTTACAATTCTTTGTCAATCGCTATTACCAGGAAAGTATTGGGCTTGGGTTGCTGCTCGACGTTGTGCACTGCAAAGTGACTGTGCCATTTTCGAAGACTCCGTGTTCTGGTGTTTGCGACACGATAATCTCTTCAGGAGGATCTGCATTGTGAAGAAGTGTTATCATTGTCATGCCAAGTTTTTATTAAAGAACAAGTATCATGCAAATGATGAAACGTGACGTTTTTACTTACGCAGAACACTTATTGTTTCCGTGACTACCAAGGGCTTTTTAAGAACTGGACTTTCTGCTGAACAAGATACAACGGCCCCATCATCTTCTGGCTTCATTTTCTGGGTTAATTGGCTGTAGACCCTGTTGCCCAACGTCACTGTCTCGGTGGGTACAACAACGTTCCCCTGCATTAAAAATTATGATTGACTCACAGTACAAAAGAATCTTGAAAGGTTTCAATACCAGACATTGTATGGACAGAAAAGCACAAAATGATATTTAAATCGTGTACGATATGTAGTACGTATTTACAGTATCGTTGCAAGTGGGGAATCGGTTGTACCGGGGCCCTAATTGTATTTGGTGCCTTCTACTTGGTTTTAAAGAATAATGTTGGCAACGTGACTTCGTATTCCTCGAAACGTTATGGGAAATTTACAGATGTATAAAAAGAATGAAATGCATTTTAATCAAGACTTCAAAGACAGTTCCGGAACAAGACCTGATACTAATCGTCCTAAAGTTTGTCACAGCAAAAAAACGCCACCGATTTGATTGTGCTGTAGATGCCTTAACTTACTGGAGGGTGCCAACATTGGTCTGCTGCAAAGCCAACGATCATGATTTACCTCAGCACCCTAGCACAAGTGCAAACTGTTTGAAGCACATCCAAAGTTTACTATGGAAAAATCGAGATGGTGCTCAGAGATTGTAAATACATACTGGCCCACTGAAGCTGCGCGACTTGCTTTGATACGGCGTGCATAAGCAACCGCAATCCTTGGACTCGGGCTGATTTGACGCCGGACTGCTTTGGTGCTTTGTCATTTAAAGACGCCGGACTGCTTTGGTGCTTTGTCATTTAAGTGGCATAATCACCACGCATTTCGATTGAAATGAATAATGCGCGACACAAAGGAAACCGGTTAATGAAAAACGTCATGTTATCATCTGGCCCAGGGTAGACGAGTTTCAACTTTGCAAGATGCCTCTTAGCACATTAAATTACCTGAGGTAAGATCACACTGAGATTCTTTTGTTATCAAATATAAAGCAGTCCGGTGCCAAGCGAAATTTCTGACTCCACGGTTACAATTATTCCCATACTGTTTACAATTATTCCCGTGCTGTAGCTTGTGGGTATCTGACATCTAGGCAAAAAGATTTAATTTATACAGCACACAACAAAAAAGTAATCGCCAAACTGTATTCCTTTACTCTGAGACGCAAAATAACTGACGAACAATAATAGGGCAGAAATTTCGCAAAGGTCAGAAATTTCGCTTGACACCGGCAAGTCTGTGAAGTGTCAGGCAGGCATCGCCTTTCGTGATACACCCATTTCGGAACAAACATGGAATGTTTCGACAGCTGTCAGGGAAACGAAAACTTTAGCAAGGCACAGCAACCCAGTCGCCCTGCAAAATGTCAAGTGCGACGAGTCAATGACGAATTCCAACTACCAGAATGATGTCTTCATTCAACTTTTCGGAGAAACGTTAGCACGAGCGAGTCGCGCTTCCGCTGTATCTGCGAACACCGCAGCAGCATCCCGGTGGTGACAGATTAACATATACATGTCAGCTGTTAACTTCTGCACCGGCGAACAAACCTCTGTCAAACATGCTGCTTAGAAGAATTGCGTCTGTCTGCCGCACTCCTAAACCTCAGGGTGAGATAGCTATAATCAACCAATTTGACCGCAGATATTTTTTACCGTCGGCGGTACTGACGCCTGCAACGTGATTCTCGCGGAGACTGGCAAGACCCGTGCTTATTTTTTTATTTCTGACCAATTACACTGTCACATAAACGCACTTTCCACCTTGTGGTTATTTATGTGGCAGTTCGTCCAGGACTCTACGCGTAGAATTGCTGTGCCGAACGCCATTGCCGATGCCAAATCAGAGGCTATGCTTCTCCGCATGCATTGAAAGTTTATATTTGTTTCACGAAGGATCACAGCAGAGAATCGCATAAAAAACAGTACGACGCAAGTGTTGCTTTTAGGCACTGGCGGCGTCAGGTCACCATATCAGACAAGTGAACTCAACAAATATGGTTGCGCAATGTTACGAAACACAAGAAATTTTACGAAAACCAACCGTTGGTTCGAAGTCATTATCATATTTCAATGTACCCAGGAAAAGCTCGGAAAACATACGTGTTGGGGTAAAGCTCGAAAAACATACGTTGTAAACATACGGGTTGAGATTGTGGAATGACTTCACCCAACACCTTGTATGACGATGACCGATTGCGCTGCTTGTGCGTTGTCTTGGTGCCTGTTTTTCTCCAGCATTGCCTATGTGTATAGCAGTCTAAACTGTTCTTCGTGGGGCCTCCTTATGTTTTTTTCTGGTAATTCCTCCATCCCCCTCACCATGTCGACGATGTATGCAAGCCGAATACGTAATTAAAGAGTCAAAGTCACAATTTTTCTGCCTTTTTTAAAGGTTATGAAACATTCACATACCAAATTTCACGCTGATACCAGAGGGCGACCTTAAGTCACTATAGGTCAAAAAAAGTCAATTTATCATTCAGTTCTCTTTAACATTATTTACTTAAAGCTACAACATATTGACATGCTTTTGCAAGTTTAGTTGCAATCCTGACATAATACTGGATTTTTTGCGACTTCTGACCCAATAGTGTTGTGCCCACTACTGTACGATTGAAAGTACGCTATGGGCATGGCAGTACTTGAAGTACAGCAGTGCAGAACCTTCCGAGTGTCTGCAGGAGATCTATTGACACTGGATGTTTCTCTTGCGCGTTTGGATTGGTTTTCGTCTGCGGTTTATTACCTCAGCTTCGTATTTTTTTTCATTCCAACAGAACGCATGTCGGTTGGATTTCTAATATATGCTTTGTATTCCACGTTTCCATTGCGCAAGTCAAAGTCAAAATTAAGTTTTAGGCCTAATAATTAAATTTATTAAATACCAACCGTCCAATCTTCTGTAAAACGGTTGTCAGCCTTAAGCTAATAAAATATTTTGCAAAACATTTGAACTTTGATCAACTTCACATGCTATTGTAAGCATCCCCATCCCACGATTTTAGCCATTTACTTAAAAATCTGTCGTTAAAATGTCTTCATTTTTCTTCCCACTGCCGGGTTACTATGTGATGTTGAGTGAATACCGTCGGTTATAACTGGTGCGTTGTTTCAGTGTTCGGAGAGGTTGTCTGCGGTTATATCTTACGCTATAACTTATCATTTGCGTTATTGTGTTATAAGAGTACCCATGTGATAGGTTAGGCTCACCACAACTTGGCACCATGAGCCATGGAGTCGTTTGGTATCAGTCGTGAGCAAACCACTGAAAATCTTGATGGTAACTTGTAAGCAGCAGTGAAAAGTCAGAACAAACTGTGGCCAGTCGCGTTTAAGACGGTAAAAATCCACGAATGCGTATGAAAAAGCCAAGTACAATGAAAATCGAAGAAAACCTAAAGTCGCGAAGACGCGAAGAATTTTTCACATTTATTTAATCTGAATTTATTTCGAATCTAAATATATGAAAAAAACCTGACTTTTTGGATTCGAATACTGAAGGAGTTTACATGCATCCCTATTTGTAATAAGTGAGGAAAGTGTTCGTCTCCGCTTAATTTCAATGCTTGAAATCTCGGACGAACTGTGATGTGCAAGCACGTGTCTGCTCAATTCTTGGAACAAGAAAGCGTGTTGCTCGTCCCGTTGCATTTAAAGTGGTTTGCGGAATCGGCGAAACGCGAAAAATGTCTGAACCGACAAAGCACGCGCGCAGCAAGTGCAACTCCTGTTTGTTCCTTATTGTTGTCATTTATCATATCCCTGCCGCAACTGATAAGCACCTGGCATGCGGGATGCTCCCGGCGGGATGCATCTGGCATACTATGCACGAGTTGGACGTGACCGACTAGCGAAGATGAAAGCGTTTGCTTCGCAGCTCAATTCTGTAACATAGAAGTCAAAACACTGCCACGACTGCTATTTGACCGTGAGAAAACACTGAAGTTAATTGCAGAGCCCCTAACGCAAAGCCCTATGCATCGCCGGAGCAGCAAAAGTTTCTATTTACAACAAGTTTAGCGCCACAACAAAGGGACTGACGGGAGTTAAAAGGTGAAAATGTATTAGTTTTCAAAATTACTAACATCTGCCATAAGGCAATTTTTTTCTTCGGACAATGTTTACATGTAAGATGTAAAAAACAAAAACCTTCTCTAAAAATGCATGCGTTGCTGCATTGACACTTCAGTCGCCAGCTTCGTGTAACAAGAGTTTGAAGTGGTACGTAACCAGGTGCATGCACGTAGCAATACTTTAAGTCCATCTCTCAGCAGTACGCCATGGCAACATTGCAGCTGATGCCCATTTAGGTTAAAACAGCGCGTCTCACCCAGTGGTCCGCGCAGGGGCGGATCCAGTGGGGGGGCGATCGCCCCCCTAAAATCTAAGAGAAGTAAATTTATTCACCATGATTTTGTACAATTCAGAAAACAACATTCGCGATATAAAGACATTTTGTCGTCGATTGTTTTTGTCACAGCAGTTCTGTGAAGAACACTTCATCTCTCTCTTGGGGTAGCGAAGGTGTTGTGAGATCTGACTACCAAATATGACTGAGATCGCCCCCCCTAAACTTACTGACTGGACCCGCCCCTGGGTCCGCGGCCCAGTTATAGTCCGCGAAGGTTCGTTCAGGACCACGAAACACTTGCAATCTTTCCGGTATTTAACTAAAATATTTCAAGTTTATCCCGATTTTCTGTTGATTATACAGGGAAATATGGTATCAAATGAGCAAGCTCAAGTTTTCCATAAGTAGTGAATTGCGTGTGTTGTTTATATATTTTTAATTGCCTCGCTTGGCTTTGCCGCCTGAGTCATTTTCCGCTTGTACAGGAAAGTTTCTTTGCCATTTACCGTATGCATTTTAAATTACTCTGACGCAATACGCAACTGTTTCTTCGAACCGTTAGCACTATAAAAAGGCGAAACATCAACCGGATCATGGCAGCTGAATGAACAGAACAAACGACGTTCTAATCAAAATGACGCCAAACGACGAATGTTTCCACATATACGACGCGATTATATGCGCTTCACCACCCATTCCCGACGCTCGCGCGACTCCTTAGAGGCTTTGCTAGATGTTGGAAATGTTGACGTTGTTTGTTTAGAGGTTGGTGTGAGTAGTTCCTAAAACATTTAAATCTTTTATACAACTGCGAACACCATACAATGTTTTTCTTTGAACCTAGCATACACCCGTAGCAAAAAGTGTAAAACTATGACACAGCAACGCGTTCCCAGCATATTACTGGCTTCTGAGGACAGAAAATGCAGCTGTGTTACGTTACCAACAAGACTACGTCAATATACTCTTGGGCCAAAAAGACCACATTCGGTTGGAGAGCCATGAAGTGGACAGTTCTGGCATGGAACGTAGGGAGCGAAGTGCATAGGAAAGCCGTGCTACTTGCACCAGTACACTGCCGTAATGAAATCGGTTGAAGTTCGTAAACAGTTGTGAAGAACAGCGATAAAATGCGAAAATATTGTTTCTCTTGTATATTAAAACTGTGTTCCCCATTATAGCCAGTGGACACAAAGATAATGTTTAGCAAACCACAAACTACCAACTACCAAACTACCACTAAGCAAGATTTGTGATTTACACACTTTTAATTTGTTCCTAAAACACCCTGTTCCGAGTACTGGAGCATACACAAGTGAAAAAAAGCACGTGTCTTTTTACGATTTCGCTCATAAACAAATATTTACCAACATAAACAAATATTTACCAACAAAAATCTTTTAACCTGTCACAGTCCATGTGACCGCATACATTAAATTGGGGTTTTCTTACCAGCTTTTTCTGCACTTTCAACCTCTTCAATTTTCACGCAGTTTTGATAACGACGAGCATATCATATTTTTCTAACGAGCAAATCAAAAACAACTATTTAAATATTACCAGCTAAGTTTGACGTTGGGTTGAGCACTGATTTGCTACCAAAGCAGTCACTACGAAAGCAACCGCGTGTCCCACGACGCAAGCCGGCTGAGACGGGCGCCGGTTTACATTTTGACACTTCCAAGTTCACTGACCTTAAATTCAGTCCCGTCACCACGGGGCACTTTGGTGGGCTTATCCCCCCAGAAAAAGCTCCAAGACCCCCCATATTGAAGCGTGAAACACTGTAAATAAGTGGAGTTTTGGTTAATTTTATAATGTCAAGCCGCCCCGCACAAACGAAAAGCCCCCCCGCAGAACTGCAAAGCCCCCCTATTGAAACCTTTCTGGCGACCGTTCTGCTTAAATTTAAATACTGTTAGTCAAAATTCTAACTACGCAAAGTAACGACACAATCAATATCTTAAACTCATGAAGAAGCTGCTTTATTTTCTTTGTAAAATCGGTATTTTTTAAATGTTCAAGCACACTTGATTTCATCGGTCTTAATTTATCATTCAATGGAGCAAAACATGGTTACATTTGCGTTTCAGTCTAAAGTATTGTGGACTGAGGGATATTTGAAGGGTTTAGACAGTCTTTGTAATTGTCGATTAAATGGCACATTGCATCGGAGAATCTTTATACGGCAACAATCTAATGGAAACGTAGTGCAAGTACGCAAGCAGTTTTGATAAATGGAATTGCTACAAAATACGATGAAATACTTCAGCCTTCACGATTTTCTTTGTTCCTACCCTCCAAACAATATTTTTTTCCGCTTTGTCCAGTTCGCCGTTGAGAATGGAGATGGTTCAATAACCTCAAAGTCGATCCCGTCCTTTCACCTTTTACCAAGCAAGAACTTCGCCATCCACCAACGCCTTACCATTATCTCATCTACGCAGACCCGTAACCAGGGGGGGAAGCCCCACCTAGAAAAATTTTCGCCCTCCCTGGAAAAATGTGTTGGACATGGTTTAAAGCTATTGGACATAGTTCAAAAAAATTGAGCCCCTCTCAGAAAACCCTTCGACCTTCCTGGTGTCCCAAGCTGGTTACGGGCCTGCATCTACGTGTCATGATGTGTTACCTGGGAATGAGTGATCGAACCCCACAAGAAATTTAATTCTGAAATGTCAACACAACCATACTTGCAGCAACAAAGTCACAATAGAATTAAAAAACATACCAGCTTCCACTTCAAACTTGCCTCAGGGTTTCCACCGACACTGGTGCATGTTAGTGAAATGTTTTGACCAGCAATAGTTGAAGCACGATCATGACTAATTGTAGGCATTTCTGGTGGATCTAGAAAAGTTTATTTGAAGTCTCTACGTTGTTAATGCGTTTCATTTGCTGTTGGCTAGCTAAAGTTAGTTGAGAGTGAGAGAGAAACAATTTCACAGTGATCACACATTTTTTTAAAGAAACAAATTCTGTTCTGGATTGTTTAGCTGGGGTATTGTATGCTGTGTGTGTTAAAAACCGACTTCCAAGTAAAATTGAATCAAAACCTAGATAAAAATTAGCGAGGTACATGAGAAGTAGAAGTTTAACTCAATTCTTCTCTTTTAAGTAACTCCGTGTTGTACGCAGTAGAAAATTATTTCAAAGCACAGTAAGTTCAAAAATTAAAACTAAGAACTGCATCTGGATATGTACTTTACTACAGCAGGTAGGTAAATCCCATACAGGTCTAGGAAAAAGTAGAAAATTTGTGACATACAGTTATAGACATTGTTCACTGCCCACTCACACAGAACGTTGAGAACAGCAGTTCGCACCAAATCTTCGGCCAAAGCGGGATGAGCAGCAATGCATTGAATGAAAGTGCCATTCTGCAGTTTTGATGGCGTTAACTCTAACGAACTGCTTGTAAGGATCAGCTTTGAATCTAAAAATGGAATGATTATCAGAACAAAATGTCTCTCAAATTAGAGTTACTGCAGCGGTATTTCAGAAAGTTTTCACGACAGTGAGGTTGTCGAAAAAATTATTCATTCATTTACTTTCTTTAAACTGAAGTTTTCCTAAATAAGCAATGTTTGAAAAAATGATGCACATAGTGTCTGTTCTATTATGTTCATAAATTTCATAATGCCAGCTTAGGATAAATGGACATCCTCTACTTGTCTATTCAGACAGCAAAAAATATTGTACCTTAATATGGTCATCACGTATAAACGTCTCATAACCTGAAGCACATAATGACTTTTTATTGTAGAGCGAAGTGTAGTAGTAGACGATTGCTTGCGGCGTGAGATCACGAACTTAATAAACACCCATGGAAATCTTCAAAACATGCGCCTATAATGTGTCAACACTTTCGAAAGTGGTAATGATTGCTCATGCTTCCCATGCAAGACGCGGCGAAGCCACGAAAAGGTGCACATTAGATAGCGGGTTAAAGTCACACGTAGCCCGAAAGCATCCTATTGCACAGGCCTGCGTTACATAAACAAATATCTTCAAAAATGCTGGGAGTTGTGTGATAACAGTATAATGGAAGCGGAACTGCCAAGTTCGCGCGAAACCGTGTAGTCGTGCGTTTGCCCACAAGCGCCGCAACTTCGTCTCCTTTCTCACCGCAATTCCTATTACTCCCTTTGGGCTTAGCCAGATGTATCAGTTTGCATATTTTTGCTATCAACATATCCGAAAGCGAGGAAAGTAAGTTACAACACTGCACAGCACGGTTCCACTCTGTATTTCCCACTTGGCTAAAAATTCCCCCCTCCGTTGGGATTGGTATGAGCTGCGATTTTTGTTACGCCGCAGTAATTCGTTGAACTAAGCAACCACTTTAGTTTGAACTTTTCCTGTCAGTTTTTCATTTTTGGTTGTTTATAGCTTCGCCCAATGAGGTAATGGCTATCTTGACTACTACTATGTAATAGCTAAATTCTAACCTTGTCGGATGTACGTTTTGCGAACAAACTGAACTCACTTGGAACTTTATTTGTAGAAATTCCCGGAGACAGGTTTGTACGTCCAAGACGCCACCTCATTGATGGGGCAGGTTTACTTGCACCTGCTTCGCATCGGAGACTTAGCTTTTCGTCGCGCTTTACTGAAACGACTCCATTTTTTGTGGGTTGAATACTTAAGTTCTTCGGAGCAACTGCATTTGAGAGAGCAGCAATATATTTGAAAAAAGCGGAAAAATTAAAAATTTTGCATTAAAGATACTTTTAACGCATTTTCTTTGACACATTGTTATAAGTTACTTAAAGCAAAAGGCAAAAGACTACTGTCTTACCTAAAACGTTTAGAAACGCTTTTCTGGACCTTAGTTTTACGGAACTTCCCAGTGCTTGACAATCGTAAACACCATCATTTTCAACTGACACGTTTTGAATTTGAAGATTATATACACCTGTAAATAAAAAAGCCAACACCATCTGTCTTGTGTGTCAGTAACGAAAGGAACCACGTTTCAAAAGAACAGAAAATCACAAGCCAACACCGAAATCGTATTCCTAGTAAGAAGCAGATTGCCAGTCTTTTTCACTAACCAAAAAACAAAAGTTTATGGCAAGGTGAAAATCCTACGTCAAAGCAGCAGTAAATTTAGGGTGGAATTAAAGCAAGCGGGCCAGACTTTTGCACGACACAGTTTTTTTTAACTGAACTGCCGATAATGAGTGAAAACACCTGAATTGCCGAAGCATAGGAGAGGGTCATGGCCAATTGGCTCCTACAATGATACGGAGTACTCAAAGTGCTCTCTTTTACTGTTTCCATTTATACTTTTAATCGGCCAAATTTAATAGGCAAACGCTTGCGCACATCAGCAGAGTACTAAAGTTCTACGTTAATTTTGCTCCGAAGACTTGTGGCAAGTTTTTCGTACGAAACATCTGCATCACAACCAGGTATTCGGATGACCAAAACTTACCTTTGGGCTGATTTGGTTGAATGGAGAAAACACTTCCCGCGATTTTTCGAGGCAACAGCAAATCTCCAAGAACAAAATAATTCCTTGACCATCTGAGGTTCGCCTGCATTTGGCATAGTTGATAGAAACTACGACTAATTTAACAATATTCACAACGTCAAGAACTGAAGCTCCTGATAGTATTTAAAAACTGACAACCACGAAAAGGTGATACAAATGAACAAAATTAATAAGACATGCACCTTTGTGTTTTCCACATGGCATTGCATGATCTCTTCCGGAGATCCTTCTACAACGGTCAGATTTGATGGTTGACGAATAAACCTCGCAGTGGCCGAAGTCGCAACTAAATTTAAAAACAAAACTGCCATTAACACCAAGGAAAATATGGAACGAGAACGTCAGTGTGACTGAGCTTCTGTTTTTCTCTGGAGGATATTCAGACGAAAACATGCAATCTTCGGCTTTTCAAAAATATTTTGACATCTTCCATATGAAAACGGAAGTTTATGGATTTTTCCTTGGTGGTACCCTGTTTCGGGAGCATTTTCAACTAAGAATCCTTTTAAATGACAAGCTGATTTCACCCTTGCTGTTCTGTTCGGTCCATGATCTGAGTTTTTCTTGTCAGCTACCGAGATTCAATTAGCAAATAGACCCAAGGAAAGAGCTTGTCATTTTTAAAAACAAAACCTTCCGAAAAAGCAGATCCACACTCCACAAGGCCACTCAGCCATGACAAAGCTTACCAGTAGGACCCCCTGAGTTCGCGTATGCTCAAACCCTGCGTCGCTTACAGGCTGCAACAGTTTGCGACTGTGGTGCGTTAAGTACCTGAAAATTTCAGAAATCAGAAAATTACAAACTTCCATGAAGTTTCTGTAATGCATTCAGTCGCATTTCCCAAAGAAACATGGTCACATTAATACTGCCTATTAAATCATTACATTTTAACTCTTTGCACACCAGACACGCGTGTCACGAACTGCATTCGTCCCTCGTGTAATCGACCCAATCTGCCGTAATTGTTATAATGGTCTCAGAAAGAAAAAAAATCGTTTGCAGCGATGTTCAGTGGTAGAAGCGGTTTTGCCCAACTTCTCTTTTACTCCACAAAGGCGGCGTTTCATGAACTGCTTTAGTTTTTTTGATTAGAAAAGCCTGAATCACGCAAAACCACAACATCGCAATAGCAAACTATATTTCTGCTTGTTAGCATTGATTCCTACAAAGGCAAAAGCAAGCAAATGCGCAATGTTGTTCTAGGAGCGCTACAAATAAGCATCCTGTGGTTGCTTGGTGCTGAACTGTGATTAATCCACGTTTTATGACAACGGATTACTAGATATTATCTTGTTGCCAGACCTTTGTTCTTTTGTAGGAAAGTTACAGCTAGTTTAGTGAGCATTATGCGTCGATTAAAGTTAAAGCCGGTAACGGAAATGGGAAGTTCTGAGGGATTTACGGTTTAATCTCCGGATTAGTTCGTCCAGTGACGGTTGGAAAATCATATTCATCACGCTTTCCTCCAGAATCAGACGCGCATAATTGGTAGAAATGGTGAATCAATGACAATAACCTTTACCTCCATTTGATGTTTAAGGTTTAATCGTAAAATTGCTGTTCGAGGTTGTTTATTAGTCCTTAGAATTGATTAAATTTAGCCAATTCAGTGATGATCTTTTTAGTCATTTCTAACTAAAAAATGGAGTTCAGCTTATTTTTCTACCATTTTTGTGTCAACAAAAATTTAAATAGGAGTGGCGAACGATCTGGCTTCCTCATTTGGCGGTTTGGCCACCAACAAGAAAAACCTGGTGACGCGCTTGGTCTGATGCTGACAGACAAGCGAATAGAAGCAACAGGTTACAAACAACATGCAGCCGTGCACTCTAAGGATCTTTTGAAGACGCTAGAGCTATGGACCAACGTGCAAAAAATTACTGTGGATAGCGCAGGACCGCTGACGGAAATCAACTGCACGAATAATTCCAAGTTTCGTTACTTCCTACCGCGCACAATTTACTCCTGACATTAGGTTGCTTGACAAAAAATATGGCTTTTCTTTGTCTTGACACCCTGCGTCTTGATGTTCGAAAATTTGAGAAAAGCAAATAAAGTACGCGGTGATGGCAGTGGCTGGAAACCGTTCTTCTTATCGTTACTTCAAAGGAATCACTATACAGGCAAATAACCGCTTTGATAAATTGTATTTTAAAACTTCCATGTCAATATTTTGTTTGCCACTACTACCGTGCATTTTGGTGAAATACCTAATAGTAACGCAGCACGTTTGCAGTGCGCGTGGGAAAAAACCTGTAAACAGGAATTCCGTTTCGCTTAACTGATCCAGAACCAGTTTGAAAACGGAGGCACTGACACCAAGTTTAATTTATGAAACATAGTCCATTAGTGCGCAGTGGGATTTTTCGCAAATTAAAATATGCCGTGGTTCAACAACGATTCAGCAACGCTGCCCTACAGAAACATTTACAATAGAAATTGAGTTTGGTGCATTCCGTGTATAAGTAAATTTGGTCATACCTGCCATTAAGCAAGAAAGTCATAAAGTTCGGTGCTATTTTTTTACGTTTGATATAGCGTGATTTCTACGTGATTAGGTTTACTTCGTCGATAGCTGTTTTCTTCAGATTGGATCATTACTTCTAAAAATATTTTACGACGTTAACACAACATGAAAGAGTGAAAACATCCTGGACTTCCAGCACACTCCGACCACACAAATGTACCTCTTTCATTAACCCTCAAGATTGAAAGCCACTTGAGAACAGTGGCTTACGACGGGTCTGGGTGTTATAACACCCAAAGCAGTCGTTAACAGAATGCGGAAATGTAATTATCGTAGACTCGATAGGGTACCGAATAAACTATACTCTATTGAAAGACTAGTGGATGTTTTAATGTGCGCTTTTTTTCCGCAATTTTCTGCGCATATGTCAGTAAAATAGTTGTTATAGTACCTTACCAGTAAGCTACGTCTAAGACCGGCATGTTAGTTGTCATAATACTTCTAGTGTTTCGAACGAGTCAGCGATAATGTTAATATCTTTTCAAAGTCGGCGATGGCAAAATGCTCACCGACCATTAGTAAACAGAAGCTAGTAGACGTACAAATATAGCGTATGTTCAACTTTTGGTAAATGACGAAAACAGATGTTATGGATTCATAATTAAGTAGCACTTGAACTTCTTGCCTGAAAAATAATTTCTCCCCGGAGACGGTTTTCGTCACTGTAGAAAATCAAGTAATACCCACAATACAAAACCGAAAACAATTCTTACCTCTCCAAAATAACATCAAGTTCAGTAGTCCAATGACTGCATCCCACGTTGAGGTATCGACTCTCGAAGAGCGTCGCTTAGTCCAACGCGTCATTACGTTGTATTTCGCATCAATCCACAAAAACAGGTTTTCGATTTCGCAGCTAGACAGTAACGTTTAGAAGTCAAAAATCGCCTGCAGTGCATACAAATAAAAAAATTCTACCCATTAAGCTGTTTGCTATTAACCGCTTGGAAACCGAGAGAACGCCTGTCATGTTAAAATGTTGCAGTCACGACTTTGACCGCTGAGCTGAGGCTGCAAACATGTCATCTTCTTTGACAGGCTACTTAAATACAAAGAGACTGCACAAGTACGTTTGAGAGAGCTAGTTGTTTCCCACGTTGTCGTTTTCTTTCACTATTGAAGCTGTTGCACTGCGGACCCACGCAAGTAATTCCATCCTGTAACAACGCTTTGCAAACAGTGACAACTGGGATTGCATAATTTAAAAGTTTCTCCAAGATTTTTGTCATCACCAAACGCGCATATAACCGTGCAAGCTATTGCAGGTTTTACGTGTTTTCAATCTGAATCAAACCATGTTACAGTATTTTCACGTGATCGAAGCAACTTCGTCTTAGATAAGTATATGGGACGGCGCTTTTTATTTATTAAAATTGTCTTCTGCGCAGGCGTACTCTAAGTATCTGCAAGTTTAGGAACCCCATAACTCTTTCTGCCACAATGAACGCTACAAAACAGGAACTCCTGAGTTTCTCTACGGCGACCCACAACCCTCTATTTTGAACAACGATAAGACAGGGGTGCTCACTCAACCTCTTCAAGCATGTGGCCCATTTAATAAACAGAGGATCCGCGGCCTGGCGACCGTACTTCTCCAATGCGACAAGTGTAGCACATGCACAGACAGAAATAAACTTTTCATAACACAACGTTCGCTGAAATCATTGCGAAGACTGAGCCTGTTTGTTGTTAGAAAGCATAGGTATTCAAGGCTTAAGATAACATGATAATGTACAGATCAATTCATCTTCCACAATAAGTCTGCTTCAAGATTTGTTTTCATGGCAACAAGAGCCACCTGCCTGTCTCAGAATGTCTTCAAAACCTGCATATTGTGCACAACGTGGTAGGCAATACGGAAATTTCTATGTCGCAATAATTTCCAACACATAATGACGAAAGAGCGTGTTATGACGTTTGTAGCTCAAAAACTTCCCTGTTCGATTACAACTTGCAAAACGTACTCAATTTCAATAATACTCGGGGCTTGACGCGACAAATTATTCCGTGACCCACAGTTGTTGAGAAACCTTGTGCACCATGCGAAAGAAGTGCTTGATGTTGTGAACAAGATCTGTGGAATGTATACCTAATTCTGCTGCAAGTCGATTTCGGCCTTGAATTAGAAGCAAACAGTCTGAGCTAGCGCCTGCAGAATTCTGAAATATACATGGAAAAGTAAAATCAATCAATCATGAAAATCCTTTTACTTTTAGCAAGATAAAATCAATGTTAACTTTCAGCAAGATAAAAGCCATGTGCATTATATTTTCAAATCAATATTATTTTTCAAAACTATACCAAGCATCATCTTCAGCGTCAACTCATTTACGGTCATATCAATAACAAAATACCAATTCATTTACGCGCTTGTTAATAAAAACACTGCACTTCACAGAATAAATAGACAACTATGTATCTTTCTTTTTGCTTTCACCTTCGAATGCCATTGATCTTGCACCAGGTAGTGCAAGTGCACCTTTTTCCGAATCTCATGGGTTCAGCTGCACGCGATTCGCTGCAAAGCGCTCGTAAAGTTGAAATCGTTAAATTGTGACTTCCTTGATTAAAACGCCTTCTCCCAAACCTGTCAATTAGGATTTCGTATTCTGGCATTGCTCAAAGCCCAATCACACGTACTTGCCTGGAACGATCAGTGCAATTTCTCTTATCATTTGAGATAGCCGGCTTTTTTCCTTCATGGGCCTGTCCATAACGCCGCTAGTGGCCTTTGTCTGATGGCAATTGCAAAATATTCACTTGTCCAGACAGAGCGACGGCATTTACGGCAGTAAGTTAACCTCCACGATTTTAACGTCTGGTTGCCTTTGTGACTGATTCGAGGCAACTGTTTCCTTTAGCATTATCTCGCATTCTTTGGCTCGAGAACTGCAATTTAGCGTTGTGCTTCTAAACAAAAACTGTGTTGGTCTCAGGCTGTAGTGCGCAGCATGACACCGCAATTCGCTACAATTCCTGAACAATATCTGCAATTTCATGGTTTCTAAGAAGAAAACGTTGATACTATTTACTCGGCATATTTATGATGGAATAGAAAGGTGGTCGCTTGCAAGGCGTAGAAACTTTGAATCTTAAACGCAACTTGCGTAAAACCTCATGAGCGATACTAATCATAACCAAACTGAACGAATTGCATGCAAACAATCGATGAATTATCCTCAACGCTGTAACGCTGATCGATGCCTTCATTTGATGAATGCAATAAATCTTTATTTCTAATCTCTTCAAACCACAATAATGACACTACCTATAGGTAAAGAAGCAATATCTGGGAAAAATACTATCTTAAATTTTAATTATTATTTGACCGATCACGTTTGCACACTTGTTATAACCACGTATTATTTCTTTTTTGCTTTTTTTCTACCCCTTGCTTCACTTGTGCTTGAAAGTTGACAAGTTCACTTTGTTCGAAGTCTCAAACTCAAGCCGTTTGGAATAGAAAAATGTGTCAAGTTTCTGGTTTATTTCCATATGAGCAGCAGACCACCAACAATATATACGTCGTTTCAAACAATTGTCTCGCTGTATTGGGTAAAAATGTTTACAAGCTTTTGATAGCCAAAGCGATGGTCGCGGTCTTAAACTGTGTCGCGCTCCTTCGACGATCGTTCAAAATAATTTACTGCTAGAAGAAAACACAATAACTGGCATGCCCTCTTCTGTTGAATTGAACGTCAGCACTGTGCACTATGTTGGAACAGCAGTGTTGCGTTGCATCGCTCACAGCTCGTAGTCTTCAAATATGAAAGCACAGCGGGTTGCTGTGCTTTTCTTTTCTGTCCCTCAATTGACGTCGAGTTTGACCTGAATAATCCGGCAGGGATGACGCAGCCACAATCAAAGGACTGTTGTCCGCTACTGTCTTGGCATAGTAAAAACGAGGAAGTGCTTTGGTGGATTAAGAACACCGTCAAATAAAATTAAAGTCCTCTGACGGTCTTCAACCTGCGTATTCAGTTACGGTTCAAGGGCCTAAATTCGAAAGAGTTTTGTTAATGAATTCCTTCTCAGCTCAGTGACTTTCACAGGATATTTGGTCTTAGCTGAGGTGATTGCAGCCATTTTGTTTTCACCTGTGCGTCACGCAAGCAAACAACAACAGATGTTTAGTGTCTACTTTTCATGTATTCATGATCATAAGGCTGTGAGGCGAACTCCTCAAGCGCCATTTGTGTGAAGAGTGAAATTTAAGTGGTGATGCAAGCTTGGATGTTCACTTTTGAACCCAAACAAGGTCGAGCCAATTCTTATTTATAGGATAGAGACCTGCAAATATTTTTGTCAGTACCAAGAGCTTGGGAAAACATAAGTCTTATTCTTGAAAAACACGGCTGCAGTAGATAGTTTCGGTGAAGGAACGCAGTGACTATCGATACTTGCCGCCAAGTAATTTTCAAAAAAATACGTATGGCATCAGTATGTGGTATGTGTAGAGTCAGTTCCTGCACAACCTACTTGCTGTAAGTTTAACTTGTAAACCATAAATTGGCGATAAGCCTTAAATTTCTTTCTAGACTTCGGTTAGCTGTGCTTTTCTGTAGAATACAGGAAAAAGCAAAATGATTGAAAAAGCGAAGTAGCACGTTTCACGAAAAATTGCTTCAAGGTCTACCTCTTTTGCTTTGAAACCAACGAGAGAGTTTGTTCTCCAAAAATTTCTCGTGTTAACTTTCTGGCGTGTCAATATCCAGCCATAGAGAGCCAATGCCAATGTTCGCATTCCATGAAAAGCTAAGAAGCAGAAAAATAATCATGTATAGTTTCAGGTGTAAATGTTAGCAAAGGTTTGTACAATGCCATATCAAAGTATAGAAGTCAAAACCGCATGAAGGAATGGCGATATAAATGCTGCTTTCCCATGGCGCGTTACGCAAACATACAAGTCCTTGGGGAAAGTCTTTTGCGTCCGCTTGTGCTCCATGAGGTTTGGTTTCATTCACATGACGAAATCGACACTGCAGCCATTGTTTGGCGCAGCTGCAGCTTAATATTCTAACCGCAGGCCATTTGCGCAGTTTTGTTTTGTCAAAAATTGGGAAAGCAACAGAATTACAGTTGGTCTCATGCGCAGAAGTCTTTGTCAACCCGATAATTTTTAAAATAGGTCTTCTTTAGGATCGCAATGCCATTTATTTCGTAATTTAAAAGTGCTGCTATGTCAATAGCTTTGCTCAGACACGTTTTGTTTTTGAACAGCCTTTACTTTTGACCATCTACGGATACGCATTTGACATCACAACGTAACCCAGCATAATACAATAGAAGCAGCACGCAACAATCCAGCAAGTTTCTATTTGATTCTATTTTAAAAAGATTGTAGAACTGAAGATGCTTATTGTTACGTGAAATTGATTTCCTATTAAAAAAATTGTTGATGGATTGAAACCCTTCACCTATGCGATAGTAGTTACTTGAATCCAGCAAGTTAACACAAGTTTTGTCACAAAACAATTATGCCATTGCAATTTGCAAAGTCATTAAAATCTACGCTTGCAGTGCCTATCTTGAATGAAAACTAAAGAGTTAGAAAAAATTATTTTCAATAAGTAGGCAAGGCTTCAGAAGTGATCATGTTTTCAAACTGGATTTTTTATGTTTTGAAAGAAAATAACCTCAAAGATTTTACGCTTTTACCTGCCACCATAAGTTTATTTCTACTGGCCTTCAGAAAGGTTGAGTTTGTGCATTACTATGCTTGTGTGTCCAGAAAAGATGGCACTTGCGGAGCAGTCAATTGAAGATCTGCGAAGTAACTGCTACTCCATGGATTGAGAAAACAAATTAACCAATAGCTTCATCTTACATTTTGAAAAGGATGGAAGTCTCGGTGAAATTTGGTGAAGTTTTTGAAGAATTAGCAAAGGTAGTGGAATTGGCCCATATATGAGTTTTTCACTTTTCAGCTGCACGTCTTTGCTTGACTTGTGTCACGTATGTTGTACACGCATGCTAAAAACATGTAAAATCTAGCAAAACAAAGGTGGAAGTAGTCAAAGAAAAAACTGATGCACGATGACTTCTACAGTTCCAACGGAAGGCCAGTGCAATCAATTTACTGTTTTTTTTTCAGGCTGGGTCCGTTCGACGAGGTTACCCTCCGGGCATCCATGGGTTAGGAGTGTTCACTTATACAGCTGACATGAAAACCTAGCGAATTGCAACCAAAACATAAGAGAGGAGAAAAACTTCAACCGCTGAGTAATTGTCGAAATATTTGGTTTCTATGCAATTTAGCTGTTGATCCGGCTCTGACTGCGCGTTGAATTAAACAAAAAACTTCCTTATTTGGTTCTCCCTCTTTTCGATAAGTCCTGAAGTGTTTTAGGATGCACGTTCTGACAGCTTGAAGCTCGCTTTGAAAAAATAGAAGCATTGCCAACGTTGGTCTGTGCAAATTGCTTTACATACAAGAGATTTGCTCTCATTGGAAACAGACAAGAAATCGCAAGCAGCTTTGCTTGCGATTTTCACAACTTCAAAGGCGTACGCAAGGGGTTTGGGGTTAAATCCCCATCTTGAGCTTGATATTTTACGAAAACTTTATTACCTGCGCAAAGGAGATTAACTGTTTTCGCATACTTTTTCCTTGTTAATCTGTCGACTTATTGCAAATACCGTGGAATAAATTTGCATGCAAATTTCAAGGAACATTGTAAATGGGCCAAAAAGTAATATTTACGTTTTGGTGGGAATTCGGGCTATTGTCTGCGTCCAAAAACCACCTCACCACTTTTTTCAATCCCTCCATCCACTACGCATGTTTAAGATTGTGTTCCGCGATAGTTCACATTATCCGAAACCATTGTCTTTATTTTGTCTGCTAAGGCTGCTGATCAGCTCAAGCACTGACCGCATTGGCTACATTAGCAATTTCTGTAGCATGGTAGAACTGTTGCACGAGCTCAAAAACAGCTTTTTTCAACATAAAAGCATTCAGGAATTTGATAATGTCTCAGGAGGGAAAAAGGAAAACTAAACTTTTGCTGGACTTCTATACATAATAAAAGTTGAAAGTTTTCTTGCCTACTTCATGCGCATTCTCCATTCTTGTGTAGTTTTCCAAGATTCGATCTTGCAAACCGGGGTGTGCGCCAGACGGTCCAGCCACACACTTTCTTTGCTCGACGGCTCGTATTCGGCAAGACATCAGCCCAACATGATTTTGCAGCTGTGAATTGCTCGGACGCAGTGATGAGTGTGTTTTGCTACCCTGTTTTAATATGCAGCCTGATATTTTTGCAGTTATGAACTGCTGT